>NICF_comb_assmDRAFT_10000519_pt1 | contig 32719 bp, 26 predicted proteins | sample NewIslPassag4_SG_FD_11279 | JGI IMG/M metagenome (IMG submission 11279)
CCTGGTGCCGGAGTTCGTCGACCAGGTCGGCCACCGCGCCTTCGACGAGGGCGACCTCGAGGGCCTGTGGGCGCTGCTCACCGGCCTGCCCGAGGGCGTGCAGTCGCACCCGTCGGTGGCCTACTGGCTGTTCGTCACGGCCTCCGGGGTGAACAGGCAGGCCGAGGTGATGCCGCTGGTCACCGCGGTGCTCAGGAACTCGCCGGCGCCGGAGCTGAGGGCGGCGGTCGCGGTCGCGCAGCCCGGCGTGGAGGTGGCCGCCGAGACGCAGCGGGCGATCGAGGCCCACGAGTCTGTCGTCACGATCAGGGCGCGCGCCTTCGCCCTGGCCATCGAGGGGGACCGCCACTCGCCGCTGGTGCTCTATCGCCGCGCGATGGCGCTGGCGGAGAGCGCCGACGCCGGCCACCTCGTCGTCGCCTGCGCGCTCGACGTCGCGAGCCACGAGCTCGCCCTGTGCCGGTACAAGAGCGGCCGCGACTGGGCCCGGTGGGCGCTCGACGAGTACGCCCGCCGCGGCGTGAGGGAGGAGCACAGGCGCGAGCTGGCGGCGGCCACGCTGGCGTTCAGCCACATGCTGCTGGGGGAGCTCGACGCCGCCCGCGAGGCGCTGAGGACCGTGCCCGTCGACGCGGAGAAGGTGGGCATCCCCGCCTACGAGGCCGTGCTCAGCACGGTCGGCGACATGCACCTGCTCGACGGCCGGCTCGAGGAGGCCCACGAGCTCTTCACGGCGGCCAAGCGCCGCTCGACGCTGAAGCAGGTGGCGTTCAACTCGCTCGACGTCGTCAAGGCGAACATCGCCAGGGGAGACCTCGTCGCCGCGCGCGAGGCGGCCGAGTACGCCTACTCGCTCAGCCGCGGGGCGCAGCGGGCGCAGGCCGCGATCGGCACGCTCGGCTTGGGCATGGCGCTGTCGTACTTCGACGTCGACGGTGCCGCCGAGCTGCTCGAGAGCGCGGCGCGGCAGTTCGAGCAGACGCACCTGCAGCTCCTGCAGACCCAGGCGCTGATGTGGCTGGCGCGCTGCCGCCTCGAGGCGGGCCGGCGGGACGACGCGGTGCGCGCCCTGGCGCAGGCGGCGGAGGGCACGCGCGAGCTGGGGGAGCCCGGCTGGCGGCTGCTCCTGGCCTGCGACCCCGTCTACGCCGAGCTCCGCGCGATCGCGCACGGCGGCGGCGAGGCGCTGAAGGTGAGGCTCCTGGGCGGGCGTCACGTCGAGCACCGCGCGCGCGAGGTCGACCTGACGCTGAGGCAGTGCGAGGTGCTGGCCGTGCTGTGCGACCGCGAGGACGGCGTGACCACGTCCGAGCTCAGGCGGCTCGTGTTCGGCGACGAGGTCGGCGAGGGCACGGTCAAGTCGACGGTCTCGCGCCTGCGCCAGCTCGTGCCGGTGTCGCCCTCGCCGTACCGCATCGCGGTGCCGTTCGAGTGCGACTTCAAGCGCGTCCTGGCCCTCCTCGCCAGCGGGAGGGTGCACCAGGCGCTGCAGCACTACGCCGGGCCGCTGCTGCCGGAGTCGGAGGCGCCGGGCGTGGTGGAGCTCAGGCTGCACCTCGAGGAGTGCGTGCGCCGCGCGGTGATCGGGACGGGCGACCCCGACCTGCTGATCCAGCTCGCCACGTCCGTCGGCGACGACCTCGAGCTGTGGGAGGAGGCGCGCGCCAGCCTCTCCGCCGGTGACTACCGGCTGCCGCTCGTGAACGCGCGCATCAGGCGCCTCAAGGACGCGTGGCGCTGAGCGCGCCGCGGGCCCGGCCGGCGGCCGACCGTGGGAGGGCCGGGGCGAGGGCCGCGGACCGCGGTCAGGTCGTGAACAGGGAGCTCACCGACGCGTGCTGGTGGACGTTCTGGATCGCCTTCGCCAAGAGCGGCGCCACCGAGAGCACCGTCACCTTCGGCACCGGCTCCTTCAGCGGGATCGTGTCGGTCACGTAGATGCCGGTGATCGCCGGGTGGGAGAGGCGCTCGGCGGCCGGGGGCGTGAAGACCGGGTGCGTGGCGGCCACCCTGATGTCGGGCTGGGCGCCGAGCCTCAGCAGCGCCTCGATGCCCTGACGCATCGTGCCCGCGGTGCTGATCATGTCGTCGATGATGATCGGCCGCTTGCCCTCGACGTCGCCGATCACGTGCATGACCTCGGTCTCCGTCGGGCTGGTGCGGCGCTTGTAGAGCATCGCCAGGGGCAGGTTCAGGTAGTTCGCCAGCCTCCTCGCCTCGGTGGCGCGGCCGACGTCGGGCGAGACGACGATCGAGTCCGTGAGGTCCGTCCCCTTGAGGTGGTCCCCGAGGATGGGGAGCGCCGTCAGGTGGTCGAACGGCACGTCGAAGAACCCCTGGATCTGGCCGGCGTGCAGGTCGATCGAGATCACGCGGTCGGCGCCGGCGGTCTCGAGCAGGTTCGCGACCAGTTTCGCCGTGATCGGCTCGCGGGCCTGCACCTTCTTGTCCTGCCGGGCGTACCCGAAGTACGGGATCACCGCGTTGATGCGCCAGGCCGACGCGCGCCGCAGCGCGTCGATCAGCACCAGCAGCTCCATGAGGTTGTGGTTCACGGGCGAGCACGTGGACTGCACGATGTAGCAGTCCGCGCCGCGCACCGACTCCTCGATCATGATCCTCGTCTCGCCGTCAGGGAACTGCGAGACGGTGCCGTGGGCGAGCGGCACCCCGAGGTGCCGCGCCACGCTGTGGGCCAGCTCGGGCGTCGACGTGCCGCGGAAGAGTTTGAGGTCGTCCCCTATCCTCACCGGGCGTACTCTACCGCCCGCGACTCCCGCACGACGGTCACCTGGACCTGGCCGGGGTACTCCATGTCCTGCTCGATGCGGTTCGCGATGTCGCGCGCGAGCAGGACCGCCGAGGCGTCGTCGACCTTGTCGGGCTGCACGATGATGCGGATCTCGCGGCCGGCCTGGATCGCGTACGCGCTCTCGACGCCGGGGAAGCTGGTGGCGATGTTCTCCAGCCCCTCGAGCCGCTTGATGTAGCTCTCCAGCGACTCGCGGCGGGCGCCGGGGCGCGCGGCCGAGATCGCGTCGGCGGCGTTGACGATCACGGGGTAGAGGGTCTCGGCGCGGTCGAGGTCGTGGTGGTTGAGGATCGCGTCGATGACCTCGGGCGGCTCGCCGAAGCGGCGGCCGAGGTTGGCGCCGATCTCGGTGTGCGTGCCCTCGATCTCCCTGTCGATCGACTTGCCGATGTCGTGCAGCAGGCCGGCGCGGCGGGCGAGCGCCTCGTCGAGGCCGAGCTCGGCCGCGATGATGCCCGACAGGTGCGCGACCTGCACGGAGTGCTTGAGGATGTTCTGCCCGTAGCTGGTGCGGAACTGCATCCGGCCCAGGAGCTGCACGAGGCCGGCCTTGAGCCCGACGACGTTCGCCTCCAGGGCCGCCTCGTCGCCGCGCTCGCGGATGTAGTTCTGCATGTCCTGCTGGGCCTTCTGCACGACCTCCTCGATGCGCGCGGGGTGGATCCGCCCGTCGGTGACGAGCTCGGAGAGGGCCATCTTCGCGACCTCGCGCCGGATCGGGTTGAAGCTCGAGAGGAGGACGGCCTCGGGCGTGTCGTCGATGATCAGGTCGACGCCCGTTAGCGCCTCGAAGGCCCTGATGTTGCGGCCCTCGCGGCCGATGATGCGGCCCTTCATGGCGTCGTTCGGGATCGGCACCACGGAGACGCTGATCGCCGCCGAGACCTCGGAGGCGCTGCGCTGGATCGCCTGGGCGATGATGTCCGTCGCGCGGCGCTTGGCCTCGGCGTCCGCCTTCTCGATCGCCGCCCGGACGCGCACGGCCTTCTCGCGCTCGAGCTCGCGCTCGACGCGCTCGAGCACCATGGCCGCGGCCTGCTCGCGGGTGAGCTGGGCGACCTCGTGGAGCTGCGCCGTGAGCCTCGCCTCGCGGGCCTCGAGCTCCTCCTCGCGCGCCTGCAGCTCGGCGGCGCGCTGGTTCAGCCGCTCCTCGGCCTCGTCGAGCCTCAGGGCGCGCGCGTCCTGCTGCTCGCCGCGGCGGTTGAGGCGGTCCTCCTGCTGGTCGAGCCGCTCGCGCTCGCGCCTGAGCTCCTCGCGCATGTCGCGCAGCTGCGCCCGCTCGCGCTCCGCCTCCTGGCGTACGCGCTGCAGCTCGGACCTGACGCCCTCGCGCTCGCGCGCCAGGTCCTCCTCGAGGCGCTGGCGCAGGCGCTGCTCCTCTTCGGCCCAGCGGCGGCGCGCCTGCTCGAGCTCCGACTGCGCCGCGCCCTTGGCCAGCTCCACCGTGCGCTTGGCCTCGCGCTCCGCCTCCTCGACGCGGGCGCGGTAGAGCCGCTCGGCCTCGGCGCGGGCGTCGGCCTCCTGGCGCCGCCGCAGGGTCAGGGCGGCGCCGGCGCCGACGGCGAGGCCCACCAAGAGGAGGAGGACACCGACGATGGCGCTCACGACGGCTCTCCCGCGAGGTCGTCGTCCGAGGCTGTCGACCAGGCGACCCTGGCCCCGCCCTTGCCGGCCGATATCGCCTCCATCACGGCCTGTCTGATGGCCTCGACCAGGTCTGGTCTGGTGTTGAGGAGCTCCACCGCCTTCTCCTTGCCCTGGCCGAGCCTGACCTCACCGAAGCTGAACCACGAGCCGGACTTCTGCACCACGTCCAGGTCCGACGCCACCTGCACCAGGTCACCCAAGCGGTCGATGCCGCGACCGAAGAGGATGTCCACCTCCGCCTCACGGAAGGGCGGCGCCACCTTGTTCTTCGTCACCTTCACCCGCACCCGGCTACCGACCCGCTCAGCGCCCTGCTTCACGTCCCCCTTACGCCTCACCTCCAGGCGCACGCTGGCGTAGAACTTCAACGCCCTACCCCCAGGCGTCGTCTCCGGGTTGCCGTACAGCACACCGATCTTCTCCCTGATCTGGTTGATGAAGATCGCCGTCGTCCCGCTCTTACTGAGCACCCCCGTCAGCTTCCTCAGCGCCTGGCTCATCAGCCGCGCCTGCAGGCCCACGTGCGAGTCCCCCATCTCCCCCTCGATCTCGGCCCGCGGCACCAACGCCGCCACCGAGTCCACCACCACCACGTCCACCGCCCCCGACCGCACCAGCAGCTCCACGATCTCCAGCGCCTGCTCACCCGTGTCCGGCTGCGAGACCAGCAGCTCCTCCACGTCCACGCCCAACGCCGCGGCGTACACCGGGTCAAGCGCGTGCTCCGCGTCGACGAACGCCGCCACCCCACCGGCGCGCTGCGCCTCCGCCACCACGTGCAGGGCCAGCGTCGTCTTACCCCCCGACTCCGGCCCGTACACCTCCACGATCCGCCCCCGCGGCAGACCACCGACACCCAACGCCAGGTCCACCGACAAGCTCCCGGTGCTGATCACACCCTGACCCAACGCCTGCGCCGGCTCAGCCCCCAAACGCATGATCGCGCCCTTACCGAACTGACGCTCGATCTGGGAGACGGCTGTCTCGAGTGCCTTCCTGCGGTCCTGGTTCATGGCGGCACAGCCCTCCGTCCGGCCGGGGCCGCCGTGATGGCGGTCCGGACGCGCCTGGCCAGGCGACCGCGCGAGGCGGCGCGCCTAGGTCAGCGCAGCACCGACCGCAGGAGGAGGTTCAGACCGGAGAAGGCCGACCGCTCCCGCACCCAGCCGCGCCCCAGTGGGGGCAGGCTCAGGGTGTGGGTGGTGGTGGTGGTGTCGCCGTCGGAAAGTGCGATCTCTAGGCGCAACTGCGGCCGGCGGCGCCCGCCGCCTGCCGCGCCCGGTTCGAGCTCGTCCTCGCTGGGTGGTGCGTGGACGCCGGCGGCGCCGGCCCCCGGGTGCGCCTGGCCGGCGCTGGCGTCGGCCAGGTAAGGGTAGCCGATGGCGATCCCGACGTCCGCAGCGAACATCGTCCTCACCGCCACGGCGACGGCCGCGACGACCTCGGCGGCTGCGGCGCCTAGGCCGGCCGGGAGGCGCTGGAGCGCCGTGAGGTAGGGGAGCAAGGTCCGCATGGTTTCCGGCCGCCATGCTACCACGCTGCCCGCCAGCCCCCCTTGCCAGTAGGCTTCGTCGGCCACGTCGTTCCCGGCCCCCTGGGGTCCCGTGCCGGCGGGCCCCGCCGCCTCGAAGCCGCCGCCGCGGACCAGGGCGTCGCGCGCCTCCTCCAGCAGCTCCGTCAGCAGCCCGCCGCTCGCCCCCTCGGCGACGGCGAGCCTGAGCCCGCGCTCGGTCAGGCGCTTCAGCACCAGCGTCGCCATGTCGTCGTCGTCGACGCCCCAGACGCTGCCCGCGAGCGCCCGCTCGACCGCCTCCAGCGTCGGCCGGGCCAGCTCCATCGCCGCGCCCAGGTCCGAGCCCTTGGCGGCCACCCTCACGTGGACCCCGTCGCGCTTCGCGTAGGTGGCCACGCTTGGGTTCGCGCCCTTGGTGAGGTCGCCCAGACGCTCGGCCACGAGCGACTCCCCCAGGCCGTTCGTCTTGTAGGTGCGGGTGAAGATCCGCGCCGTCGGGAAGGGCAGGCGCGGGACGGCCTGCTCCTCCCACATGCGCTTGAGCTCGCGCGGGGGTCCCGGCAGGGTGACGATGTAGCGCCTGCGGCCGTCCCGCTCGGTGCGCACGAGCCAGCCGGGCGCCGTGCCGATGGGGTTCGGCAGCACCTCGGCGGACGGGATCACCCGCGCCTGCTGCAGGTTCCTCTCGGGCATCGGTCGTCCGGTGGTCGCGAAGTACTCGCGCAGCCACGCGACCAGCCCCTCGTCGAGGCGCTGCTCCTCGCCGACGACCGCGGCGACCGCGTCGCGCGTGAGGTCGTCGTCGGTGGGGCCGAGGCCGCCGCCGAGCACGACGAGGTCGCTGCGGGTGAGGGCCTGCGCGACCAGGTGCTCGATGCGCTTCTGGTTGTCGCCGACGCGGGCCGACCACAGCACGTCGACCCCGCGGCGGGCGAGGTCCGCGGCCAGCCAGGCGCTGTTCGTGTCCACGATCTCGCCGAGCAGGAGCTCGGTGCCGACGCTGATGAGCTCGGCCCGCTCGACCGGCCGTTCATGTCCTTCATGATGTGTCGGGGTGTCTGGCATCCGTGACGATGGTAGCCCCGGCGGTGTAGTAGAATCCTGGCGGTCCCCACCCCCGGGACCGAGATGGGCGCTCACCCCAGCGCCTACGGAGGGAGTGACCCCTCCACCATCTCCTCTTTGACCCTGCGCCCCCCACGCAGGGTCCTTTCTTAAGCCGACGCCGAAGCGGCGGACCCGCTCTCGGGCAGCAGCCGGAACGCCGCGCCCGAGGCTCCTGGGCCGGTGCCCACGACCGCGCGGTCCGTGTCCATGCCTCTAACGGCTGTGCCAGGAGGCGGTGCTAGCATCCGGCATGGCAGACATCGCCCCTGCAACCGAGCGTCCGCACGGAGCGCGCCCCACGGTCCTCGCCGAGCTGCGTGGCACCCGTTGGGAGCGCCTGGCGGGCCGCAGCGTGAAGGACGAGCTGAGGGCGAACCTCATCCGCAAGCTGCGCTCCGGTGAGCCCCTGTTCCCCGGCGTGCTGGGCTACGACGAGACCGTGACGCCGGCGGTCATCAACGCCATCCTCTCGCGCCACAACTTCATCCTCCTGGGCCTGCGCGGCCAGGCGAAGACGCGCATCCTGAGGCAGCTCGTCGACCTGCTCGACGAGGAGGTCCCGTACATCGCCGGCACCGAGCTGCACGACGACCCGTTCGCGCCGATAAGCGCCCAGGGCCGGCAGGTCCTGGAGGAGTGCGGCGAGGCCACGCCCATCGCCTGGCTGCCGCGCGAACATCGTTACGTCGAGAAGCTGGCGACGCCCGACGCCACGGTGGCCGACATCATCGGCGACATCGACCCCATCAAGGCCGCCCGCCTCGGCACCTCGCTGGCGGACGAGCGGGCGGTCCACTACGGCCTGCTGCCGCGCGCCAACCGCGGCATCTTCGCGATGAACGAGCTGCCCGACCTGGCCGGCAAGGTGCAGGTCGCGCTCTTCAACGTGATGCAGGAGGGCGACGTCCAGATCAAGGGCTACCCCGTGCGCCTGCCGCTCGACGTGCTGCTCGTCTTCAGCGCGAACCCCGAGGACTACACGGCCAGGGGCAAGATCATCACGCCCCTCAAGGACCGCATCGGCAGCGAGATCAGGACGCACTACCCGCGAACTGGTCGAGGAGGGCATGGCCATCACGCGCCAGGAGGCCTGGGTCGACAGGGACGGCGACGCCCCCGTCCACGTGCCGACGTTCGTCGCCGAGGCCGTCGAGGAGGTCGCGTTCCAGGCGCGCGACGACACCCGCGTCGACAAGCACTCCGGCGTGTCGCAGCGCCTGCCCATCTCGATGCTCGAGAACGTGATCTCGAACGCGGAGCGGCGCGCCCTCACGCTGGGCGAGGAGCGGCCCATCGCGCGCGTCAGCGACCTCTACGCCGCGCTGCCCGCCGTCACCGGCAAGCTCGAGCTCGAGTACGAGGGCGAGCTGAAGGGCGCCGAGGCGGTGGCGCGCGACATCGTGCGCCGCGCGATAGGGCAGGTCTTCGGCCGCCTCGCGCCGCGGATCGACACCGACGACGTGGTCGCCCACTTCGACGCGGACAACCAGCTCCGCGTGCCCGACCGCGTGAGGACCGCCGAGCTGATCGAGGTGTTCGCGACGGTGCCGGGCCTCCTCGACGCCGCCAGGGCGATCGCGCCGAGCGGCGCCGCCGACGAGGTCGCCGCCGCGGCCGAGTTCGTGCTCGAGGGGCTCTACGCCAGGAAGCTGATCTCCCGCAGCGAGGAGCGCGGCTACACCGCCGCCGACCTCGACCCCACGGCGAGCGGCGCGCCGCGGGCCCGCTGGAACTGAGGGTCGGAAGTGGCCACGGTCAGGTACTCGAAGTACGAGGCGACGCTCGAGGACCTCGAGGCGTCCGACCTGATGCGGATGCTCGCCGACAGGCTGCTGCAGTCGGGCTTCGACAGGGACCCGTTCGACCCCGACCCCGACTGGCGGCCCACGATGGAGGACCTCTACGAGGCGATCGCCGAGGCGCTCATCGACGAGGACCTGGTGTCCGAGGAGATGGTCAGGCGGGCCATGGAGGCCGAGGACTGGCTGGAATCCGAGATGGGCCGCGTCGTCAAGCGCCTGGCGCAGAGGCTGGCCGACGAGGGCTTCATCCGGCCCGAGGGCACGGACCCCGAGCAGGCCGAGGCGCCCGGACCCGGCTACCGCGGCGACGTGCCCGGCCGTGCGCAGTTCCAGCTCACCGACAAGGCCATCGACTTCCTCGGCTACCGCACGCTGCGGGACCTGCTGGGCGCGGCGGGCCGGTCGAGCGTGGGCAGCCACGACACGCGCTTCACCGCCTCCGGCGTCGAGGCCGTCGGCGAGTCGAAGCCGTACGAGTTCGGCGACAGCCTGAACCTCGACGTCTCCGAGACGCTGAAGCGCGCCGCGCGGCATGGGCTCGGGCGGCTGCGCCTGGAGGAGGGCGACCTGCAGGTGATGCAGGCCGAGTACCGCTCCTCGGCGGCGACGGTGGTGATGCTCGACTGCAGCCACTCGATGATCCTCTACGGCGAGGACCGCTTCACGCCCGCGAAGCGCGTGGCCCTGGCGCTGGCGCACCTGATACGCACGCAGTACAGCGGCGACTCGATCCACTACGTGCTGTTCCACAACTCGGCCGAGGAGATCCCGCTCTCGGCGCTGGCGGCGGCGCAGGTGGGCCCGTACCACACCAACACCGCCGAGGGCCTGAGGCTCGCGCAGAAGATCCTCAAGCGCGAGAGCAAGGACATGAAGCAGATCATCATGATCACCGACGGCAAGCCGTCGGCGATCACGCTCCCGGACGGCCGGGTCTACCGCAACGCCTACGGTCTCGACCCGCTGGTGCTGGGCGAGACGCTGCGCGAGGTGGGGAACTGCCGCCGCCACGGGATCCAGGTGAACACCTTCATGCTCGCGCGCGACCCCGAGCTGATCGCCTTCGTGCGGCGGGTCAGCGCGATGACCCGCGGCAAGGCCTACTTCACGACGCCGCACACGATCGGGCGTTACGTGCTGCAGGACTTCCAGTCGCGCCGGACGAAGATGGTCAACTGAGCTCCCGGCCCTCGCGGCCGGAGGCCGCGAGGGCCCGAGCGGAGCGAGCAGGGATCATCGGACCAGGGTCTTCCGGGCCCTGAGGGCCCGAGCGGGGCGCGCGAGGAGCGGTCGGCTCAGTCGGCGGGGGCCTCGGCCGCGAGGTCCAGGCCGTTCGTGCGGTTCATCGCCGCCTGCAGGCCCTCGCGGTAGAGGGTCTCGACGGCGTCGGCGGCCGCGGCGACGACGCGGTGGAGGAGCGGCAGCTCCTCGGGCCGGAAGCGCGAGAGGACCCAGGCGTCGGTCGCCCAGCCGGGCGGGGGACGGGACACGCCGACCTTGAGCCGCAGGAAGGCCGGCCCGAGCTTGGCGATCACGTCGTTCACGCCCCTCTGGCCCCCCGAGCCGCCGCCCCGCTTGAAGCGGAGGCGGCCGAGGGGCAGGTCGACGTCGTCGTGGACCACCAGGAGGTGGGCGGGGGAGAGCCGCGCGCGCGCGAGCACGGCCTGGACGGGCGTGCCCGAGACGTTCATGTAGCTCTGGGGCTTGACCAGCAACAGCTCGACGGCGGCGCCCTCCACCCGGGGGAGCGCGACGCGAGCCTCCTCGCGCGCGGCGTCGCCGCGGCCCTCGCGGCGGAAGCGGCCGCCGTGGCGGCGCGCGAGCTCATCAACGACGAGGAACCCGGCGTTGTGCCGGGTCCCCTCGTACCTGGGCCCGGGGTTCCCGAGCCCGGCCACGACCTCCACGGTGCGGCTACTCCTCGCCCGCCGACTCCTCGTCCTCTTCCTCGCCGACCACCTCTGGCTCGGCGCCCTCCGGCGCGGCCTCGGCCTCCTCGGCCGCCACGCGCGGCGGCACGACGGCGACGAGCGCCAGGTCGAGGTCGTCGAGGACCTGCGCCTCGGACGGGAGCTTGTCGACGATGTCCCTGACGTGCAGCGAGTCGCCGACCTCGAGAGCGCTGACGTCGACCTCGACGTGGTTCGGGATCAGGCGCGGCAGCACGGAGATCGTGACCTCGCGGCGCTGCACGTCGAGCTGACCGCCGGCCCGGACGCCGACCGCGCTGCCGACGTACTCGAGCGGCACGTGCACGGTCACGGGCTGGTCGCCCTTGACCGCGTAGAAGTCGACGTGCATCGGCTCCCGGCGCCGCTTGTCCATCTGGACCTGCTTGACCAGGACGCTGTGGACCTCGCCGTCGACCTCCAGGTCGATCAGGCTCGAGGTGCCGATCGCGCGGAAGGCCTTGTCGAAGGCGCGCGCGTCGATGCTGACCGGCACGTTGAGGTCCTTGTTGTACACGACCGCGGGCAGTCGGCCGCTGCGCCTCAGCTGGCTCAGCCCGCCCTTGCCGCGCTTCTCGGCTGCAAGCTTCATCGTTCCTCCGAGGCGCGGCTGGTGGCCGCGCGCTGACCAAGGGGTCAGCTTACTCGCTCGCGGGCCCGCGTGTCCACCGCGGCGCACTCCGGGCCCTGCGCCTCACGCCCCGCCATGCACCTCGAGCTCGCGCACGCCCGGGTTCGCCGCCAGGTAGAGGGCGGCCGCGACGATGCGCTCGACAGCGATCCACCGCGAGGTGTCGGCGCCGGGCATGGCGGCGCGGTTCGCCGGCGTGTCGATCGTGCCCATCGGGTGCAGGACCGCGGCGTGGACCCCGGTGCCCGCGAGCTCGGCGGCCAGCGACCGGTAGTAGCCGGCGACGGCGGCCTTCGCCGCGGCGTAGGCGGTGCGTCCGGGCGCCGCCTGCAGCGCGGCCCCGGCGCCGATGGCCAGCAGGAACCCCTCGCCGCGCGCGATCATCCCGGGTAGCACCGCCCGCGTGGCGTTCACCACCGTGACCAGGTTCTCCTCGACCATGGCCGCGACGTCGGCGAGGTCGGCCTCGTGCGCCGGCTTGGCCGCGAAGCCCCCTACGGCGTTGAGGAGCACCGCGCACGACCCCGAGGCGGCGTCGAAGCCCTCGAACCGGCGGCGGACGGCGGCCTCGTCGCGCAGGTCCACGCCCGCCCACCGCAGCCTGGCGGTCGGCTCCAGGGCGAGCACGGCGTCCCTCGCGGCCTCCTCCCGGCCCGGGGCGGCGAAGAGGGCCACGGGCCAACCGAGGCGGGAGAGGGCGGCGGCGAGGTGCGGCCCGACCGAGCCGCCGGCGCCGGTGACGGCGGCGTAGGCGCCTGCCCTGGGCGAGGTGAGGTCGACTGGCACGAGGGCAGTGTAAGTCGCCCTTATACTCCACGGATGACCGTGACGCTCACGCTCCGCTCGCAGCTCACCGCAGCCCGGGCCGCGTCCAGGGCGCTGCCGGGGGCGGACCGGGACGCCTGGCTCCGCGCGGTCGCCGCCGGCCTGCGCCGCGACGCCGAGGCGGTGCTGGCGGCGAACGCCGAGGACGTGCGCGCGGCCCGCGAGGCCGGCACGCCCGAGCCGCAGGTCGACAGGCTGGCGCTCACGACCGCCCGGATCGAGGCGATGGCCAGGGCCTGCGAGGAGATCGCCGAGCTGCCCGACCCCCTCGGCCGCGTGCTGGGCGGCTGGAGGCTCGCGGCCGGGCCGCGCGTGACGAAGGTGACGGTGCCGTTCGGCGTGATCGCGATGGTCTACGAGTCGCGGCCGAACGTGACGGTGGACGCCGCCGCGCTGGCGGTGAAAGCGGGCAGCGCGGCCGTGCTGCGCGGCTCGGCGAGCGCCCTGCGCAGCAACAGGGCCCTGGTCGCCTGCCTGCGGCGCGCGCTCGCGGCGGTGGGCCTGCCCGAGGACGCCGTGCAGCTCGTCGACTCGGCCGACAGGTCGCTGGTCACCGAGCTGCTGCGCGCGAACGGTCTCGTCGACCTCGTGATCCCCCGCGGCGGCGCGGGGCTGATCCGTCACGTGGTCGAGAACGCGACGGTGCCGGTGATCGAGACCGGGGTCGGCAACTGCCACGTCTACGTCGACGCCGGCGCCGACCTCGAGATGGCCAGGCGCATCGTGGTCAACGGCAAGACGCAGCGCCCGGGCGTGTGCAACGCGGTCGAGACGCTGCTGGTGCACGAGGCCGAGGCCGCGGCGCTGCTCCCCGGCCTGGCGGCCGAGCTGGAGGCGGCCGGCGTCGAGCTGCGCGGCTGCGAGCGCACGCGCGAGCTGGTCCCGTCGGCGAGGCCCGCCACCGAGGCCGACTGGGAGACGGAGTTCCTGGACCTGGTGCTGGCGGTGCGCGTCGTGCCGTCGATAGACGCGGCGCTCGAGCACATCGCGACCTACGGCACGCGCCACAGCGAGGCGATCGTCACCCGCTCGCTGGAGAGCGCCGAGCGCTTCAGACGTGAGGTCGACGCCGCCGCCGTGTTCGTGAACGCCTCCACGCGCTTCAACGACGGCTACGAGTTCGGCTTCGGCGCCGAGATCGGCATCTCGACGCAGAAGCTCCACGCCCGCGGGCCGATGGGCCTGGCCGAGCTCGTGACCTACAAGTACGTGGTGGAGGGCAGCGGCGAGGTCAGGCGCTGACCCCGGCCGGGGCCCGGGAGGGCCCGGCCCGCACCCGGGTCCGCTGGGCTTTTGAGCCGTCCAGGACGTAAGAAACCGTTTGACCGGGGGGCACCGGAAGGGGTAGAATGGCTTGTTTGGGGCCGGAGGAGGGGCGTCCGGTCCCGGAGGTCAGCTTGAGCGCATACACGGCACACGACATCAAGGTCCTACGGGGCCTCGAAGGCGTCCGGAAGCGGCCCGCGATGTACGTGCAGGGCGGCACCGGCGTAGACGGCTACCACCAGCTCCTCAGCGAGATCATCGACAACGCGATCGACGAGGCGCTCGCCGGCGAGGCCGACACCGTCGAGGTCTACCTCAACGCCGACGGCTCCGCCACGGTCGTGGACAACGGCCGCGGCATCCCGGTCGACATCATGGAGGCCGAGAAGCGGCCGGCGATCGAGGTGATCTTCACCGAGCTGCACGCCGGGGGCAAGTTCGACAACGGCGCCTACAAGGTGTCCGGCGGCCTCCACGGCGTCGGCTCCTCGGTCGTGAACGCCCTCTCGACCCGCTTCGAGGCCGAGGTGCGGCGCGACGGCAACCGCTACCGCATCGCCTTCGAGCATGGCGAGGTCGTGGAGCCCCTCACGATCGTCGGCCCGGCCCCGAAGGGCACGCGGGGCTCGTCCGTCACGTTCCTGCCCAACCACGACATCTTCAGGGGCATCGACGGCTTCGACTACGCCCGCGTCCGACGCCGCCTCCGCGAGCTGTCGTTCCTCACCGGCGGCGTGAGGATCGTCCTCGAGGACCGCCGCGGTCCCGAGGTCAAGCGCGAGGTCTTCCAGGAGAAGGGCGGCGTCGCGGCGTTCGCGGAGGCGCTCGCGAAGGACGCGAAGCCCCTCTACGACAAGGCGATCCCGCTGGCCGGCACCGCGACGGTCGAGACCGACCGCGGCCCCCAGGCGATCGAGGTCGAGGTAGGGATGATGCACACGACCGGCTACGGCCAGACGGTGCTCTCCTACGCGAACATGATCCCGAACCGCGACGGCGGCACGCACCTCACGGGCTTCAAGGCCGCCTACACGCGGGCGCTGAACAACTACGCCAAGAACAAGGGCCTGCTGAAGAAGGGCGACCCCGCCCCGACCGGCGACGACTTCCTCGAGGGCCTCGCCGCCGTGATCTCGGTCAAGCTGCCTGACCCGCAGTTCGAGTCGCAGGCCAAGGTCAAGCTGTTGAACCCCGAGGCGCAGTCCGCGGTGAACTCGGTGGTCTACGAGAAGTTCACCGAGTACCTCGAGGAGCACCCGCGCGACGGCAAGGCGATCGTCGAGAAGGCGGTGCAGGCGGCTCGGGCCCGCGAGGCGGCGCGCAAGGCCCGCGACCTGGTGCGGCGCGCGAACCCGCTCGAGAACGACGACCTACCGGGCAAGCTGGCCGACTGCCAGTCGCAGGACCCTTCCGTGTCCGAGCTGTACATCGTCGAGGGCGACTCGGCGGGCGGCTCGGCGAAGCAGGGACGCGAGCGCCGCTTCCAGGCGATCCTGCCGCTGCGCGGCAAGATCCTGAACGTCGAGAAGGCGAACCTGGGGAAGATCCTCAAGAACGCCGAGATCCGTGCGATGGTCGCGGCGATCGGCGCCGGCATGGAGGGCACGGGGGACGACGCGCACTTCAACCTCGACGACGTGCGCTACCACCGGATCATCATCATGACCGACGCCGACCACGACGGCTCGCACATCAGGACGCTGCTGCTGACGTTCTTCTACCGCTACATGCGGCCGCTCATCGACGCCGGCTACCTCTACATCGCCCAGCCGCCGCTCTACGGCGTGCGCTTCGGCCGGCAGAAGGACATGACCTACGTCTACGACGAGGCGGCCCTGCAGCAGCTCCTCAAGGAGCACAAGGGCAAGAACTACGAGATCCAGCGCTTCAAGGGCCTCGGCGAGATGAACCCCGAGCAGCTCTGGGAGACGACGATGAACCCGGAGACGCGCGTGCTCAAGCGCGTCACGATCGACGACGCCCTCGAGGCCTCGGAGGTCTTCGAGACGCTGATGGGCACCGAGGTGCCGCCGCGCCGGCAGTTCATCGAGGAGAACGCCCACCTGGCGCAACTGGACGTCTAGGCTGGTGCGCTGACGGTAGCGGGGCCGCCCCGAGCGGGCGGCCCCTTCTCTATCGCCGGGCCTCCGCGCCGTGGGCCGGCGCTCATGGCCTCACGAGGTTCGGCGGCGTGCGCCCGGCCAGCACGTCGAGGACCGCGCGCGAGCATAGCAGCGCCATGTCCGTGCGGGCCGCGACCGTCGCCGAGCCGATGTGCGGCGCCAGCACCACGTTCGCGAGCCCCAGCAGGTCGGGGTGCACCTCCGGCTCCCGCTCGAAGACGTCGAGCCCGGCTGCGAACAGCCGGCCGGAGCGCAGCGCCTCCGCCAGCGCCGCCTCGTCGACCACGGGCCCGCGGGCGGTGTTCACGAGGACCGCCGTGGGCTTCATCGCCGCCAGTTCGTGCGGCCCGATCAGGTGGCGCGTCTCGGGGGTGAGCGGCACGTGGACGCTCACGAAGTCGCTCTCCCGCAGGAGCTCGTCGAGCGGGGCGTAGGCCGCGCCGAGCTCCGCCTCGGCGGCCGCGTCGCGGCGGCGACCGTAGTAGAGCACCCTCATGCCGAAGCCGCGGGCGCGCCGCGCCACGGCCGAGCCGATGCGGCCCATCCCCACCAGGCCGAGCGTCGCCCCGGCCACGGGCATCCCCAGGAGCTGGCCGGGCTGCCAGCCCGTCCAGCGACCGCTGCGCACCAGGTCGTGGCCCTCCACGAGCCGGCGGGCTGCGGCCAGCAGCAGCGCGAACGCGAGGTCGGCGGTGGCGTCGGTGAGCACGTCCGGCGTGTTCGTCACGGCCACGCCCCGGCGCGCGCAGGCAGCCACGTCGACGTTGTCGTAGCCGACGGCGTAGTTCGCCACGACCTTGAGGCCCGGGCCGGCGGCGTCCAAGAGCTCGTCGTCGACGCGCTCCGACATCAGCGTGATCAGCGCCTCGGCGCCGGCGGCGCGCCGGAGCAGCTCGGCGCGCGGGATCGCCTCGTCCGAGTCGTAGACGTCAACGAGGAGACCGGCCTCGCGCAGGGGCGCGAGGCCGGCGTCGGGGAGCCTGCGCGTGACGAGTACGCGCACGCGGGGCGTCACTCCAGTCCCAGCTCCTGCCGTTGGGCGTAGACGTCCGTGGGGCTGAGCGCCAGGCCGCGGCGCGCCGCGACCTCGGCCGGCTCGTACGGCTCGAACTCCCCGACGAGCTCCTCGTTGCCGAAGGAGGTCAGCACGTGGTTGAGGATCGCCGCGAGCTCGGCGTCGCCCAGGTGGGCGTGCGACGGCATGGCGCCCAGGTAGGTCGCGCCCTGCACCTCGATCTGGCCCATCACGCCGAAGAGCACGACGTCGAGCAGGTAGTCGCGGCTCGCTTCGTAGAGCTCGGCCGCGTGGCCCGNCAGCGGCGGGAACACGCCGGGCAGGCCCTGCCCGTTCGCCTTGGTGGCAGGCCGCGCACGTGGCGAACGCCGCCGCGCCGTCGACCGCCGGAGCGGCCTCCCCGGCCTCCGCGGCCTCGCCGGCCGGCGCGCCGGCCGGCGCCTGCCCGGGCGGCACGATGCCGGGGTCCTGCACGCCGCGCTGCGCCACGAGCTCGATCGCGCGGTCGATGTCGAGGCGCGCGCGCCCGTCGGGGAAGACCTCGTAGCCCTCGAGCCGCGAGGTCGCGGCGAGTAGGCCGGCCTGGAACTCCTGGCCGGTGAGGGGCTGGTACCTGGCCTGGGGGCGCGCCGAGGCGACCAGGAGCAGCAGCAGGAGCAGCCCGGCCATGCCCGCGAACGAGAGGACGAACGCGGCGCGGACCTGCCCCTCCGAGACCAGGTACTGCCTCACGGGCTGGTAGTCGGGGGTCTTGTCGTCAGCCATGGTGCTCCGAGGAGACGGCGGCGATCAGCCGCGGGTCGTTCGCCGGCAGGACCTGCTGGCTGCCGAGCTGCCGCGCGAAGGCGGCGAGCCAGATGCCGCCGATGCCGATGAAGACCAGGACGTCGGCGAGGGTGAGGGCGAAGCCCTCGCGGCCGAACGTCGGGGCGAGGAACCAGAAGTAGTTCAGCGCCTGCGTCACGAGCGCCCACACGGCCACGATCGACAGCGCCCGCCGCTTGCGCTTCACCCAGCGCGAGAACAGCACGAAGAACGGCGCGAAGAAGCCGAAGAAGAGCAGCCAGGCGGCCAGGCCGACCCAGCCGGGCCCGAGCCGCACGACGTACCAGGTCGCGGTCTCGGCCACGTTGTTCGACCACTGGATGATGAGCTGCGAGACCTGCGTGTACGCCCAGAACATCGTGAACGCCAGCAGGAAGTTGCCGAGGTCCTGCAGGCGCCGCGGGGTGAGCAGCGCGTCGACCGTCGGGTTGCGGCCGGCGATCCAGGTCACGACGAGGATCATCGTCGCGATGCCCGTCACGGCCTGGCTGGCCATCAGGATCACCGAGTAGATGCCCGAGAACCAGGTGGGCGTGAGCGACATCGCCCAGTCGATGCCGGCGAACGTCATCGTCAGGACGTAGAAGACGAACCACAGGCCGGAGGCGCTGCGCAGCCGGTAGCCGAGCGTGCCGCCGGCCTCGGGGCCCGCGGCGTCCTGCTGCAAAGAGGTGCGGCGGTAGAGCAGCGCCGCCCCGGTCCAGACGGCGAAGTACACGACCGCCCTGATCACGAAGAACGGGACGTTCAGGTACTCGGTCTTCGCCGCCACGGTGGGGTTCGCCGCCACGTAGGCCGGGTCGGTCCAGGGGTAGAGCTCCCTCATGCCCAGGAGCACGGGCACGAAGAGGAGCGCCATCAGCGGGACCAGGGTCGCCGCCGACTCGAGCGGCCGGGCGATGATCGAGCCCCACGGCCCGCCGGCGAGGTGCTGCGCGAACAGGAGCACCAGGCAGCCCAGCGAGATGCCCAGCCAGAACAGGTACCCCATCAGGTACGACTGGAAGAAGTTCGCGTCGCCGAACAGGGCCAGCGCCGCGGCCCCCAGCACGGCGATCACGCCGACGCCCAGCGCCGTCGTCTGCAGCCTGTCGGTGGCGGGCGGCGCCAGGTGGAGCGTGGGGCGGGCGTGGGCTTCTCTTGCGCTAAGGCTCATCGGGCTGCCTCCGCGGAGGGCAGGAGGACCTCGGCGCCCTCGGGGATGTCGGCGGGGTCGGCGTTCTGCGAGAGCTGCAGCGCCTTGACGTAGGCGGAGATCGCCCAGCGGTCCTCCACCGAGACGCGCGAGGCGTAGGGGAGCATGCGGCCGAAGCCGTTGGTGATGGCGTTGTAGAAGTAGCCGACCGGCGCGGCTAGGAGCCGGGGCTCGTCGACGAACGACGCCGGCTGCGGGAACCCGCGCCTCACGACCGCCCCGGTGCCGCGGCCGTCGTAGTCGTGGCAGGGCGAGCAGTAGATGTCGTAGCGCACCTTGCCGCGCTGCAGCAGCTCGACGGTGAGCGGGACGGGCAGGTCTGCGAGCATGCCGCCCTCGCCCTGGCCCGTCAGGTAGGCCGGGTCGAGGGCGCCGAACTCGCGGGAGACGGTGTTCGCGGGCGGCACCCTCATGCCGGCGCCGTCGGCGAAGAAGGGCGAGGCCTCGAAGGGCTCGACCTTCGGCTGGTCGGCCATGTTGCGGCCGCAGGCGGTCAGGAGCAGGGCGGCGGCGAGGAGCGCCACGGCGAGGCGCAGGCGGGAGGAGCGTGTGCTCACGCCTCCACCTCCACGACCCTCTCCGGCCCGAGGCTCGCGAGGAACGCCGTCGTCTGGCGCAGGTCGAACCTCGGGTCGTCGCTCCTGATGCAGACGTAGAACTTGTCGCGCGTGGCGTTCTCGAAGCCGGGCGTGTTGAAGATCGGGTGGTAGGCGCGCGGCATGCCGTTGCGGAAGATCATGAACAGCCCCGCCGTGAACGCGGCCGCGAGGATCGTGCACTCGTACATGATCACGATCCAGTTCGGCCAGCTGTTGAAGGGCTTGCCGCCGATGACCAGCGGGTAGTACTGGGTGTTGGCCCACCACTGCATGAAGAACCCGCCCAGGCCGCCGAGGAGGCCGGCGCCCAGCACGACCCAGCCGAGGCGCGTCGGCTGCATGCCCAGCGCCTCGTCGAGGCCCTCGATGGGGAAGGGGGTGTAGGCGTCGGTCCTGGTGTAGCCGGCCGCCCTCACGCGCTCGGCGGCGTGCAGGACGTCCTCCACCGTGCCGAACTGCGCCACGACGCCGTAGAGGCCGCCGGCGGCGGTGCCGGCCTCGCGCGCCTGGCCTACGGAGAGCGTGCTCACGCGTTCACCTCCGCGTAGTACCGCTCCCTGACGTCCTCGAAGGGGTCGACCTTCTCATGCTCGTAGTGGTGAGCGGTCTCCTTGGTCTCTGCCGTGGCGATCGACGGCAGCAGCCTGATGAACAGGAAGAACAGGGTCGAGAACAGCCCGAGGCTGCCGATGTAGAGCGCCCAGTCCCAGAAAGTGCTGATGTAGTCGCCCCAGGACGACGGCAGGAAGTCCCTCGTGAGCGAGACCACGATGATCACGAAGCGCTCGAGCCACATGCCGATCGAGACGATCACCGAGATCACGAACAGCGCCAGGGGGCTCTGCCTCACGCGACGGAACCACAGCGGCTGGATCGCCACGAAGTTGCACAGGATCAGCGCCCAGAAGAACTGCGCGTGCGGCCCGAAGAGGCGGTTGAAGATCATGTACCGCTCGAACTCGACGCCGGAGTACCAGGCGATGAAGATCTCGATCAGGTACCCGTAGACGACGATCATGCCCGTGGCGAGCATGAGCTTCGCCGAGTTGTCGAGGTGCCGCATCGTGATCAGGTTCTCGAGCCCGAACGCGCGCCTGAGCGGCACGGCCAGGATCAGCACCATCGCGAAGCCGGCGAACACGGCGCCGGCCACGAAGTAGGGCGGCATGATCGTGTTGTTCCAGCCGGGGAGCTGCGCCACGGCGAAGTCCATGGCGATCGTGCTGTGCACGGAGAGCACCAGCGGGAACGAGAGCGCCGCCAGCAGCAGGTAGGCGCGCTGGTAGCGCTGCCACTCCTTGGCCGACCCGGTCCAGCCGAGGCAGAGGACCGAGTAGAGCATGCGCTGGAACGGCGTCGGCGCGCGGTCGCGCAGGCTGGCCAGGTCGGGGATCAGGCCGATGAACCAGAACAGCACCGACACGCTGGCGTACGTGCCGATCGCGAAGAGGTCCCAGTCGAGCGGGCTGCGGAACTGCGGGAACAGGCCGAACGTGTTGGGGTAGGGCAGCAGCCAGTAGAAGACCCACGGCCGGCCCAGGTGCAGGATCGGGTAGAGGCCCGCGCAGACGACGGCGAAGATCGTCATCGCCTCGGCGAACCTGTTGATCGTCGTGCGCCACGGCTGCCTGAACAGCAGCAGCGCCGCCGAGATCAGCGTCCCGGCGTGGCCGATGCCGATCCACCACACGAAGTTGATGATCGGCATCGCCCAGGCGACGGGGATGTTGTTCCCGAAGATGCCGATGCCGTTCGTGATCAGCACGACGATCGACACCAGGTACATCGCCAGGAACGCGAGCGAGATGCCGAAGCCGATCCACCACCACCGCGGCGTCTGCTGGACGCCCAGAAGCACCGGCGTGAGGACCGTGTCGTCGATCTTCCCGAAAGACTGGCCGGGGCCGATGACGCGGTTCGTCTCGACGAACGGCCGCTTCCCAGTCACGACGGCCATCAGGCGCTCCCTTCGAGGGCGGGGTTGGGGTTGGTGACCTTGGCGAGGTAGCTGGTGCGCGGGTGCGTCTGCAGCTCCTCGAGCAGCGTGTAGTTCAGCGGCGAGGCCTTGAACTCGTTGACCACGCTACCGGCGAGGTTGAGGTCGCCGAAGACGATCGCCTGGGTCGGGCAGGCCGCCTGGCAGGCGGTGACGACCTCCATGTCGGCGATGCGCCGGTCCTCGTTCGCGGCCTCGATGCGGGCCTTGGAGATGCGCTGCGTGCAGTACGTGCACTTCTCCATCACGCCGCGGCTGCGCACGGTCACGTCGGGGTTGTTCGCCAGCGACAGCGGCGTCGCGGTCGTGTCGAGCTGCGCGTACTGCAGGTAGTTGAAACGCCTGACCTTGTAGGGGCAGTTGTTCGAGCAGTAGCGCGTGCCGACGCAGCGGTTGTAGACCATCACGTTCAGGCCCTCGGAGTCGTGGACCGTCGCGCCCACCGGGCACACCGGCTCGCAGGGCGCCTTCTCGCACTGCTGGCACGGCATGGGCTGGGCGAAGAACGTGGGGGTCGTCGATGGAGCCGCCGTAGTAGTTGTCGACGCGCAGCCAGTGCATCTCGCGGTTCCTGGCCACCTGCTCCTTGCCCACGATCGGGACGTTGTTCTCGGCCTGGCAGGCCACGACGCAGGCGCTGCACCCCGTGCAGACCGTCTGGTCGATGACCATCCCCCACTTGTAGCCCTCGTACTCGAAGTCGGGGTACAGGTCGGCCGCGTGGTGCTCGACCGGGTGCACGAAACCGGGGTGGTCGGGGTGGGCCCTGAACTCGGCGAGCGTGCCGGCGCGGACGATGTGCCGGCGCTCGCCGGTGCCCTCGAGCGCGTGGTGCTCCTGCGTTACGACGAGGCGGTAGCGCCGGCCGGTCCTCGACACGCTCACGGGCGCCCCGAACGGTGCCTGGGTCGTGCGCACGACGTAGGCGTTCACGCCCACGCCGTTGCCCACGTTCCCGGCAGCGGTGCGTCCGTAGCCGAGCGCGAGGGTGATCGCGCCGTCGGCCTGCCCCGGCTGCACCAGCACTGGCGCTTCGACGGACCTGTCGCCGACGGTCAGGGTCACGACGTCGTTGGTGTCCACCCCGAGCCGCTCGGCGGTGCGGGGGGCCATCAGCGCCGCGTTGTCCCAGGTCAGCTTCGAGATGGGCCGCGGCAGCTCCTGCAGCCAGCCGTTGTTCGCCAGGCGGCCGTCCAGCACGGCGCTGTCGTGGCACAGGGCCAGCTCGAGCTCGCCGCCCCGCGGCAGCTCGGCGGCTATGGCCCCCGCCGCGACCGCCACCGGCGCCGAGGCCGTGCCGGAGACCACGCCGCGGTAGACGCTCTGGCGCCAGAACGACTCGAAGTCGCCGCTGACGCGGCCCTGCCAGAAGCCCCGCACGACCTCGTAGGCCGTGGCGTCGGGGTCGCCGAGCAGTGCCGCGAGCACCTCGTGGTGGCTCTTACCGCCGTAGAAGGGCAGGATCAGCGGCTGCTGGATCGTGGCGGTGCCGTCGTAGGCGCGGGCGTCGCCCCAGGTCTCGAGGAAGTGCGCCTGCGGCACGTGCCAGGTGCAGGCCTGGCCCGTCTCGTCGTAGTAGAGGCCGACGTGGGCGCTGAACGGCACCGAGGCCAGCGCCTCGGCGAAGCCGAGGTCGGCGGGCGCCGTGTAGACGGGGTTGCCGCCGAGGATCAGCAGCGCGCGGACCGCGCCCGAGCGCATCGCCTGGGTGAGCGCGGCGATCTCCTCCACGTGCACCGCCGGGCGCGCCGACGGGCTCTCGACGTAGGTCACCGTCGTGCCCACGGCGCCGAGCGCGGCGTTGATCGCGGCGGCCAGGGCGTGCACCACAGGCGGCTGCTCGTGGCCGGCGATCACGACGGCGTTGGCGCCCGCCGCCTGCAGGTCCGCGACCATCGCGTCGAGGAGCGCCGTGGACAGCCCGGCCGGCGCCTGCGCCGCGGGGGCCTGGACGCCGAGGCGGGCGGCGACGGTGGCCGCGGCGGCGGCGACCTCGGAGGGCTTCAGCGCGACCCTGTGGTCGGCGACCACGCCCGTGGGCGACGGCGAGCTCTCGAGCTGGTAGAGGCGGTTCATCGCCGCGTCGGCCCGCAGCACGCGCCGGCGCTGCGCGAAGTCGCGCGCGTAGGCGAGGCGGCCCGGCCCGCGGTCGAGGAAGTCGGCGCCGAGCGAGACGATCACGTCGGCGCGGGTCAGGTCGTAGACGGGCCTGACGTCGGCGCCGAAGGCGAGCCGCATGCCCGCGACCTCGTTGTCGGGGTGCAGGGGGTCCCACTGGTACCAGGCGGCCTGCGGGAAGGTCGCCTGGACCTGCCGGAGCTGCGAGGCCAGCGTGGGCGACGTGACGTGCTCGGTCAGGACCGCCAGGCCCTCGCCGCCCTCCAGGCCCTGCACCGCGGCCTGCAGCGCCGCCACGAAGTCGTCCCAGCCGCGCTCCTGGCCGCGCTCGCGCACGGCGGACGAGCGGTCGGGGTCGTAGAGCGAGAGGACCTCGGCCTGCGTCGAGGCGCCGGTGGCGCCGCGGCTGGCCGGGTGGTCGGGGTTGCCCTCGAGCTTGGTGGGCCGGCCCTGGTGGCTCTCGGCCAGCACGCCTTCGGCGAAGCCGCCGTAGGTCACGGCCGTCGCGTAGAAGAGCGGCTTGCCGGGCGTGACCTCGGCCGGGGCCCTGACGTAGGGGACGATCTTCTCCTCGGGCAGCGGCGGCCTGGCGCAGGCCGAGAGGCCGGCCAGCGCGAGGCTGGCCCCGAGCAGCTTGAGGAAGTCGCGGCGGTCGAGGCCGCCCTCCAGCGGCGCGGCCTGGCGCGGGAACTCCTTCTCGAGGAACTCCTTGAACTCCTCGGTCTCGGCGAGCTCGCCCAAGGACCGCCAGTACGCGGGGCCCTGCTGGGAGGCGAGCTTCTCGCGCAGCCGCGCGAAGTCGCGGCGGTCCTCGCCGCCCTCGTTCATCGGTGGCACGTCGAGCATTGGATGAGCCTGTCGGTGTCTATGTGGTAGGCCTCGATGAGCTGTTCGCCGATGGCCCGCTGGACCTCGGGCAACGACGGGAACCTGTAGTCCATGTTGAATACCTCGCTGCGCGGCCTGAGCTGCATCGCCGGGTCGCGGTGGCACTCGAGGCACCAGCCCATCGTCATCGCCTCGGCCTTGAACGCGGTCCTCATCTGGTCGACCCGGCCGTGGCAGCTCGAGCAGCCCACGCCGTTGTTGACGTGCACGCTGTGGTCGAAGTAGACGTAGTCGGCCAGGTCGTGCACGCGGTTCCACGCGATCGGCTGGCCGGACTCCCAGCTCTCGAACACGGCCTGCAGCTGTGGCGTGTTGGTGCGGATCTGCGAGTGGCAGGTCATGCACGTCTCGGTGGAGGGGACCGAGGCGGTGCTGGACGTCTCGACCGTCGAGTGGCAGTAGCGGCAGTCGAGCCCGACGTCGACGACGTGGGTGTTGTGAGGGAAGTCGACGGGCTGCGCGACGGGCACCCCGACGCGGTTGTTCGTGGTACGCGCCAGGTACGTCATCGCGGTGACGAGCAGCACCACGAACACGCCGCCGCCGATGAGCGTCCACCGCACCAGCGTGTTGGCGGAAGGCGGGTAGAGCTGCGGCATACCTCAGCTCCCCGGCGAGCAGGCGCCTGGTCGGGCCAGGCGGGCGCGCCGGAGCGCGGCGACGCCGGCGGTCACGTGCGGGCACGGCATGGTCGACATCATGCTCGGGGGACTACCTCCTCGGAACGGTCGCAGATCGCGGTAGGCACTGAGATGTATTGACGTCCAGCGCGGCCGTGTCGGCGCGCCCTTCTCGAAAGCGATGCCCAATCTAGCATGGGGCGCGGCCGCCTCCGCCCAGGACCTTCGTCCCTATGCGGACAACGGCCGCGCCTCCCGACCGGGTGGTGGAGCCTGCCGGACTCGAACCGGCGACTTTTCGCTTGCAAAGCGAACGCTCTCCCAACTGAGCTAAGGCCCCGTACGTCTGCGCCTGGCGCCGACCGCGCGCCTCCCTCCGGGGAGCTTAGAGCCGGTGCGGAGGGCTGTCAACGCGGCGCCGGGCGGATGAGCATACCGCGCGAGGGGTCAGTCGTCCGTGGTCAGGCGGGCGAAGATCATGCGGCCCATGTTCGTCTGCAGGCTCGAGGTCACGACGGCGTCCACGGTGCGCCCCACGAGCCCCGCGGCCTCCTCGACCACGACCATCGTGCCGTCCTCGAGGTAGGCCAGGCCCTGACCGGCCTCGCGGCCGGGCTTGACGACGTTGAGCGACAGGCGCTCGCCCGGCATGTACGTGACCTTGACGCCGTTGGCGAGCTGGTTCACGTTCAGCACCCTCACGCCCTGCAGGGCCGCGACGCGGCTCAGGTTGTGGTCGGTGGTGACGAGGTCGTGGCCGTGGGCGAGGCAGTAGCGCACGAGCCTGTCGTCGACGGGCGCCTTCGGGTCGTCGTCCTCGACGGTCACGACCTCTGCCGGCAGGCGCGGGTGCGCGACGAGGCGGTCGACGACCTCGAGGCCGCGGCGCCCGCGCTGGCGCCTGAGCGGGTCGTCGGAGTCGGCCAGGCGCTGCAGCTCGGCCAGCACGAACCGCGGCACGAGCAGCCGGCCGTCGAGGAAGTTCGCCTCGGCGACCTCGACGACGCGTCCGTCGATCAGCGCCGAGCTGTCGATGACCTTGTCGTGCCAGGGCAGCTCGGGCCTGTGGGCGACGGCCGCCGCGGTGCGCAGCCCGGGCAGCACGCGCCTGTTCGCGACGAAGAACGCGCCGCAGCTCGTGACGGCCAGCAGCGCGATGAGTATCGACCAGTACCAGGTGAAGCCGGGGACCTGGGCGAGCACGTTGTTGACGAGGATCGTCAGGACCAGGCCGACGGTGGCCCCCACGAGGCCGGCGACGACGGCGTCCGGGCCCACCGACGACACGCGCTGCACGGCGAGCGCCCACAGCCTCCCGGCGCGCCGCGCCAGCCCGCGCGTGAGGAGGTAGGAGGTCAGCGCCCCGACCACCGTCAGGTAGAAGAGGTTGTTGGGACCGGCCAGCAACCCGTGCGGCTCGAGCAGCCAGACGCTCGAGAGGTAGGCTGCCACGGCGCCCGCGAGCGTGAACAGGCCGCTCGCGACGCCGGCGCCGAAGCGCTCCTCCGGCGCGGGGCGGGCCGGGCCCTTGGCGGCGGGCGCGCCCTCCGCCACCCTGGCCGTGTCGCCGGCCACCGCCCTGCTCACCCCTCACCCCAGACCGCCGCCAGCGCCTCCTTCAGCGTGGCGACGCCCACGACCCCTTCGGACGAGCGGGGGCCGATCACGCGGTCGAAGCCGGCGCGGGACGCCTCCTGCAGGCGGCGCCCGAGCTGCGAGACGCTCCGGAGCTCGCCGGCGAGGCCCACCTCGCCCACCAGGGCCGTGCCCTCGCCGACCGGCCTGTTCGTGACGGCCGAGTATGTCGCTACGGCCACCGCCAGGTCGGCGCCGGGGTCGGTGAGCCGCAGGCCGCCCGCGACGTTGACGAAGACGTCGAGGCCCTCGAGCGGCAGGCCGATGCGGCGCTCGAGGACGGCCAGCACGACGTCGACGCGGCGCTGGTCGAGGCCCTGCACGACGCGCCGCGGGGCGGCGTAGGGGCTCTTCGACGCCAGGGCCTGCACCTCGAGGAGCAGCGGGCGCTGCCCCTCGAGTACCGCCGCGACGACGGAGCCCGGCGCGCCGACGGGGCGCTCGGCCAGGAACGCAGCCGAGGGGTTCGGCACGGCCGTCATCCCGCCGTGCGTCATCTCGAACACGCCCACCTCGCCGGTGGCGCCGAAGCGGTTCTTGACCGACCGCAGCACGCGCATCTCGCCCGCCGACTCGAGCGTGAGCGTGACGTCGACCATGTGCTCGACCACCTTGGGCCCGGCGACGGTGCCCTGCTTCGTCACGTGACCGATCAGCACCAGGGCCGTGCCGGCCTCCTTCGCGGCGGCCACGAGCGCGGCGGTGGCGTCGCGGACCTGCGTCACGCTGCCCGGCACCTGCCCCTCCTCGTGCGTGAGCGTCTGGATCGAGTCGACGATGGCCAGGCGCGGGCGCCGCTGCGCCAGGTAGGCAGCGATCGCCGGGGCGAAGGTCTGGCGCGAGAGCTTGAGGCCCGCCCCGACGCCGAGCCGGTCGGCCCTGAGGCGCACCTGCAGGGGGGACTCCTCGCCGGCGACGTAGAGCACGTCGTCGCCGCGCTCCGCCGCCGCCGCGGCGAGCTGGAGGAGCAGAGTCGACTTGCCGATGCCGGGCTCGCCCGTGAGCAGCACGGCCGAGCCGGAGACGACGCCGCCGCCGAGCACCCTGTCGACCTCGTCGTCGCCAGAGGGGAAGCGCGCCGGCGCCTCGCCGTCCACGAGCAGCAGGTCGAAGCTCTCGGCCGGCCGGGCCGTCCCGGACGCGCGCGACGGGGCCGGCTGCTCCTCGACGAGGCTGCCCCAGGCGCCGCAGCGGGTGCAGCGCCCGAGGGGCACGGGGCTCTTGGCCCCGCACTCGGTGCAGACGTACGCGGTGGTCACGCGGGCCACGGTTCTCCGGGCCGCGGGCGGTGGCGCGGCATCCGCAACAGCCTACCGCGCACCGAGCCCTCCGCACGTGCGCGGGCCGGCATCTGCCGCCGCCGCCCGGGTCGGCGTACGAGGCCCGCCGCGCCTCAGACCAGGGGCACCGGGCGGGCGAAGACGGGCCTGCCGTCCTCGATCGTCACCAGCAGCGGCTCCTTGGCGCCGCCGGTGAGGATCTCGAGGGACAGCGGGTCCTCGATGTGCTCGCGGATCACGCCGCGCAGCGGGCGCACGCTCTCGCCGGGCGGGAGCTTGTCGACGAGGAACTCGGCCACGCCCTGCGCGAACGTGACGTCGATGCCGCGGGTGGCCAGCTCGCGCCTGATGTCCTCGAGCGCCTGCCTGGCGATCACCACGATGTCCTCGCGGGCGAAGGTCTCGAACACGATGACCTCGTCGAGGCGGTCGAGGAACTCGGGCGAGAAGATGCTCCTGAGCGGGACGTCGTGGCCCTGACCGGTCGCGTCCTGGAAGCCCACGGTGCCGCCCTTGTTGAAGCCCGTGTTGCTCGTCATGATCAGGATCACGCGCCGGAAGTCGACGGTGCGCCCGAGGCCGTCGGTGAGGCGGCCGTCGTCCAGCACCTGGAGGAACGTGTTGTAGATGTCCGGGTGCGCCTTCTCGATCTCGTCGAGGAGCACCACGCTGAACGGCTGGCGCCGCACGGCCTCGGTCAGCCTGCCGCCCTGCTCGTGGCCCACGTAGCCGGGCGGGGCGCCGATCAGCTTGCTGATCGAGCGCCTCCTGGAACTCGCTCATGTCGAGCCGGATCAGAGCGCGCTCGCTGCCGAACAGCTCCTTGGCGAGCTGCTTGGCGAGGAACGTCTTGCCGATGCCGGAGGGGCCGACGAAGAGGAACGAGGCGGCGACGCGCGTCCGCCCGCCCAGGCCGACGCGGGCGCGGCGCAGGGCCGCGGCCAGCGCCCTGATCGCCTTGTCCTGGCCCACCACGGTGCGCTTGAGGTTCTCCTCGATCGTGGCCAGCTTGGCGTCGTCCTGGTCGTCGACGTAGATGCCGCCCCAGGAGTCGACCACGGCCTCGAGGTCGGCGCGCCCGACGATCGGCGTGCCGTCAGGCTCCTCGAGCACCGGGAAGCCGAGCGACTTGTTCAGGCGCGTGCGCGAGGCGGCCTCGTCGATGAGGTCGATCGCCTTGTCGGGGAAGTTGCGGCCCGGCAGGCTGCGCTCGCCGTAGCGCACCGCCATCTGCAGCATCTCCTCGGGGATGACGACGCCGTGGTGGGCCTCGTACTTCTCGCGCAGGCCCTTGAGGATCTGCAGCGACTCCTCGGGCGTCGGCTCCAGCACGATCACCGGCTGGAAGCGGCGCTCGAGGGCGGCGTCCTTCTCGATGTAGCGGTGGTACTCGCCCGTCGTCGTGGCGCCGATGACCTGGATCTCGCCGCGCGACAGGGGAGGCTTGAGGATGTTGGCGGCGTCGAGCGTGCCCTCCGCCCCGCCCGCGCCCACGAGCGTGTGCAGCTCGTCGATGAACGCGATGACGCGGGCGGTCCTCAGCTCCTCGATGATCTGCTTCAGGCGCTCCTCGAACTCGCCGCGGTACTTCGTGCCGGCGACGATGTTCGAGAGGTCGATCGAGAGCACCCGCATGCCGGCGAGGTTCGGCGGCACGCGGCCCTCGACGATCGCCTGGGCGAGGCCCTCCACGATGGCCGTCTTGCCCACGCCCGGCTCGCCGATCAGCACGGGGTTGTTCTTCGTGCGCCGGCTGAGGATCTGGATGACGCGCCTGATCTCCTCGGTGCGGCCGATGACGGGGTCGAGCTTGCCCTCCGCGGCGGCCTTCGTGAGGTCGCGCGCGTACTCGTCGAGGAACGGCGTGCTCACGTTCTCGGCGTTGTTCTTCGGGTCCGCGGCGGCCAGGATGCGCCACCTGACCGTGTCGACGTCGCGGGTGAGCTCCTGGAGGATGCGGTAGGCGACGCCGTCGCCCTCCCTGATGATGCCGAGCAGGATGTGCTCGGTGGCGATCACGTTCGAGCCGAGGCTCCTGGCCTCGCTGCCGGCCAGCTCCATCACGCGCCGCGCCCGCGGCGTGATGGACGCGGCCTCGTTCCGCGGCAGGCCGTCGCCGCGGCCGACCATGGCCTCCACCTGCGCCCTGAAGCCCTCGAGCGTGGCCCCGAACTCCGCCAGGATCTTGCTGGCGGTGCCGCCCTCGCGCATCAGGCCCAGGAGCAGGTGCTCCGGTCCGATCATCGCGTGCCCGAGCTTGCTTCCCTCCTCGCGCGCGAAGTGGAAGACGAGCCGGGCTCTGTCGTCGTAGCGGTTCACGGTCTCCTCCGCGCGCAACCCGCGCTACCCAAGAGAGGTCGTTTCTGACGGCGCCTGAAGCGCCCACCGGGCATGGTGCTATAGTACCCGCCTGCCCGAACAGCGGGCACGACATTCATTACGATTCCGCCTGGCCGGCTTCAGCGACGGCTAATAGATGAGCGGAAGCCCGAGGGACCGGATGCTGCTCCAAGAGATCGTCTTCACCCTCGACCGCTTCTGGTCGGATCGAGGTTGCGTCATCGCGCCGCCCCACGACGTCGAGGTCGGGGCCGGCACCTTCTACCCCACGACCTTCCTGCGCTCGCTGGGGCCGGAGCCTTGGAACGTGGCCGGCATCGCCCCCAGCCGCCGGCCGGTCGACGGGCGCTACGGCGACAACCCGTACCGCTTCCAGTACTTCTACCAGTACCAGGTGATCCTGAAGCCCTCGCCGGCCGACGTGCAGCAGGTCTACCTCGAGTCGCTGGCCGCCCTGGGCATCGACTTCGCCGCCCACGACATGCGCTTCGTGGAGGACAACTGGGAGTCGCCGACCCTCGGGGCCTGGGGCCTGGGCTGGGAGGTGTGGATGGACGGGATGGAGATCACCCAGTTCACCTACTTCCAGCAGGTCGGCGGGATCGACTGCCGGCCCGTGCCCGTCGAGCTCACCTACGGCCTGGAGCGCATCGCTATGTACCTGCAGGGGGCGAGGCACGCCTTCGACCTGCGGATGTCGCGTGACGTCAGCGTGGGCGACCTCAGGCGCGACTTCGAGGTCCAGCACAGCCGCTACAACTTCGAGCGCTCCGACCCCGACCTGCTCCGCGACTCCTCTTCGACCGCTACGAGGCCGAGGCCTCGCGCCTGCTGGAGGAGGGCCTCGTCTACCCGGGCTACGACTTCGTGATGAAGTGCTCGCACGCCTTCAACCTCCTCGACGCGCGCGGCGTCCTCTCGCACGCCGAGCGCCAGGCCTACGTCCAGCGCGTCCGCCGCCTGGCCGAGACCACGGCCAGGACCTACCTGTCGCAGCGCCAGCCGGCGGAGGCCACGGCGTGAGCCGCGACCTCCTCTTCGAGATCGGCACCGAGGAGCTGCCGGCCTGGTACGTGACCGAGGGCTCGCGGGCGCTGGGGCCGCTGCTAGAGCAGCGCCTCGCGGCCGCCGGCCTCGCGCCGGAGGGCGTCACCGTGTACGGCACGCCGCGCCGCCTGGCGGCGCTGGCGAGGGGGGTGCCGGAGCGCAGCGCCGAGCGCGTCGAGGAGCGCCGCGGGCCCGCGGCCTCCGCCGCCTTCGACGAGAGCGGCGCCCCGACCCGCGCCGCCGAGGCGTTCGCTCGGTCCGCCGGCGTCGCCGTCGAGGCGCTGGAGAGGCGACAGACGGAGAAGGGCGAGTACGTCTACGCGCGCGTCGTGCGCGGCGGGCAGCCCGCGGCGGAGGTCCTGCCGGCGCTGCTCGCCGGGGTGGTCGCCGACCTGCCGGCGCCGCGGAAGATGCGCTGGGGCGAGGTCGAGACGCCGTTCGTGCGGCCGGTCGCCTGGCTGACCGCGCGGCTGGGCGACGAGGTCCTCCCGGTGTCTGCCGCCGGTCAGGCGGCCGTCGGGAGCAGCCGCGGCCACAGGTTCCTCGCGCCCGGCGAGGTCGCGTTGTCTTCGCCGGCCGACTACGCGGAGGCCCTGCGGGGCGCCTGGGTGATCGCCGACGAGGACGAGAGGCGTGAGGCCACGCTGCGCGCCGTCCGCGAGGCCGCGGCGGCGGAGGGGCTCGAGCCCGTCGTCGATCCCGCGCTGCTGGCCGAGGTCGCGAACCTGGTCGAGTGGCCGTTCCCCATCGTCGGGGCGTTCGACGAGGCCTACCTGGAGCTGCCCGACGAGGTGCTGACGACGGTGATGGTCAAGCACCAGCGCTTCTTCCCGCTCAGGCGGCCGGGCGGCCGCCTCGCCGCGCGCTTCGTGGGCGTGTCGAACAACCGCGTGCCGGACGAGGACGTCGTGAGGCGCGGCTACCAGGAGGTGCTGGCCGGCCGGCTCTACGACGCGCGCTTCTTCTGGCGCGCCGACAGGGAGCGCTCCCTCTCGCAGCACGCCTGGGCCCTCTCCGGGATCGCGTTCCAGCGCGAGCTCGGCTCGATGGCCGACAAGACGGCGCGCGTGGCGGCCGCGGCCCAGGCCGTGGCCGACGCCGTGGGCCTGGGCGAGGAGGACAGGAAGGCGCTCACCGCCGCGCTGCCGCTGTTCCGCGCCGACCTCGCCACGCAGATGGTCTACGAGCTCCCCGAGCTCGAGGGCGACATGGCCCGCGCCTACGCCCTCGCCGAAGGCCAGCCGGAGGCCGTCGCCGACGTGCTCCGCGACGGCGTGCGGCCCAAGGGACCCGATGAGCCCCTGCCCGCGACGGAGCCGGGCGCCGTGCTGGCGGTGGCCGACAGGCTCGACAAGCTCGTGGGCTTCTTCGCGCTCGGCAAGCGGCCCTCGGGCTCCGCCGACCCGTTCGGCCTGCGCCGCGACGCCCACGCCGTCGTGCGCGTGCTGGCGGCCAGGGGCTGGCGCGCCTCGGTCGAGACGCTCGT
>NICF_comb_assmDRAFT_10000521_pt1 | contig 32694 bp, 30 predicted proteins | sample NewIslPassag4_SG_FD_11279 | JGI IMG/M metagenome (IMG submission 11279)
ACTTTCAAGTTCAAAAAATCCTCCGAAGCAAAAAATCCATATCATTCATTCCAGGAAATCTGCAAAGAAGAAAAGGAGAGGTTCCGGCATGATCGAAGATTTACTGAATACCACCCCAAGTTTGATAAACATGATGACATTCTTGGGAATAGGGGTTTGTTTTCTTTTTATTATTCTTGGTTTTGTTACTTATGCCATATTAGCCGAGAGAAAGGTAATGGGATTTATGCAACTAAGGACAGGACCAAGCGAAACGGGAGGAAGATTTGGTCTCCTCCAAACAGTGGCTGATGTATTAAAACTGTTGATGAAAGAAGATATCATTCCAAAACAGGCTGATCGACCTCTTTTCATCCTTGCACCAATCATTGCTTTCACTCCTGCCTTTATGGTTTTGGCGGTACTCCCCTTCACCGAAAATCTTCGCTTTGCGGATATTGGAATTGGCCTTTTGTATTATGTAGCCATATCCGGCCTTTCCGTTATTGGCATTATGATTGGGGGATGGGCATCCAATAACAAATATTCCTTGCTTGGAGGATTACGATCAGCTGCACAAATGATCTCCTATGAAATCCCCCTTGTCTTATCTGTCATTGGTGTGATCATCCTCTCAGGAAGTTTAAATTTAATAACAATTGTGGATGCGCAAAAGCCGATTTGGTTTGTCCTTACACAACCCTTTGGTTTTGCAATCTTTTTTATCGCATCGGTAGCAGAACTCAACAGAGTGCCCTTCGACCTTCCGGAAGCAGAGTCCGAATTAGTATCGGGCTATCATGTGGAATATAGCGGTTTCCGGTATGCCTTTTTTATGCTGGCCGAATATGTCTATATGTTTGCTATGGCAGCGATGACAACCATTTTATTTTTGGGAGGGTGGCACCCGCTCCCATTCCTCGGATTTATCCCTGGTGTCATTTGGTTTGTCTTAAAATTTTCCATTGTGGTGTTTGTCCTTATGTGGATTCGTTTTACATTTCCACGCCTACGGGGAGATCAGCTAATGGAATTTTCCTGGAAAGTATTAATCCCTGCAGCCCTTATAAATATATTTATTACGGTTATTTTAATAGAAGTTTTTTCATAAGGATAAGTATCCGCCATAAGACAGAGGGGAGAGAGGAAAATGATTGGTTTGTTAAAGGGGATGAAATATACACTGAAACAAACGACGAAGGAGAAAGTAACTTATGCCTACCCCCACGAAGGGGTCCCCTTACCTGACCGGTTCAGGGGAATCCAAAAATTTTACCCGGAAAAATGTATTGTTTGCAACCAATGTGTAGCCATTTGTCCAACCGATTGCATAACCCTTACCGGAAAAAAACATCCGGATCCAAATAAACGAGGAAAAGTAATCGAAACATACTCCATCAACTTCGAAATATGCATCCTTTGCGATCTTTGTACTGAAGTATGTCCCACAGAAGCCATTATCATGACAAACAACTTCGAACTGGCAGAATATAGCCGTTCAAAACTGTTTAAAGACATAGATGCACTAAACGAAAATGACACGAATCTGCGGAAGGAGAACCGAGTATGATAGTGTCACTAGAAGTATTCTTTTTTCTCATACTAGCTTTAGGGGCAATAACAGGAGCCGTCCTATTCCTGTTTTTTTCCAAAGTTGTACATGCATTATTGTCCAGTGTATTAACCTTTGTGAGTTTAGCAGGCTTCTATATTATGCTGAGTGCGGAATTTATCGCCGGAGCGCAAATCCTGATTTATTCAGGGGCAATTACCATATTACTGCTTTTTGCCGTTATGCTGACCAAAAAAGATGATGTTTCAAAAGGCATTAAAAAGGGCTGGCCAATCCTGGTTACCGTGACTACTTTTACCTTTGCCGGTTTGATCTATTATGGTATCTCCGATTGGATAGGTAAAAAAAATGAAAATCCTATTTTTATCGACAATACAAAGGAAATCGGCACCGCCCTTTTCACGAAATTTATAATCCCTTTTGAATTGGTTTCGATGTTATTGTTGGTAGCCCTAATCGGTTCAATCCTTCTTGCAAAAAGAAACATAGAATCGTAATCCTTTGTTATGGGAAAGGGGGAGCATTTGATGGAAATCCCATTATCAGCTTATTTAACTTTGGCTTTAATTTTATTTTGTATCGGGATCATAGGGGTACTAATAAAAAAAAATATAATTCTCATTCTCGTTTCAATTGAATTAATGCTTAATGCAGCAAATTTAAATTTTATAGCCTTCAGCAAATATGGCTTTATTCCAGGAGTAGAGGGTCAAATATTTACGTTGTTTTCCATGACGATTGCTGCTCTAGAAGTAGCAGTGGGAATTGCCATTTTAATTTCTTTGTATCGCAAACTAGGTACGGTAAATTTAAGGGATCTGACAAATCTAAAAGAAGAATAAGAAGGGACATACCTCTATCGAGTGCCTGGCTAGTCAGTGACAGACGAGTTTAAAGAAGAATAAGAAGTTTAAACAAGGATTTCGTATTGTCGAGTAGTTATCGGTTTGGTGAAAAATTGCGGTACGTATAAAGGGGATGTTGCAAAAATGAATACCTTTTCTTGGCTCATTCCGATATGGCCACTCCTTTCCTTTCTTGTCATCATTTTTTTTATGAAACAAAAACCACGTTTAGCTTCACTGATTTCAATGACCCTTGTAGGTCTTTCCTTCTTGTTTTCAATCCTTAGTTTTTTTGATATTTCGCAACATGGAACCCTTTTGAAAAAATACCCTTGGTTTTCCATAGGTGATTTCCAAATTACCGCAGGTTTTATCATAGACGAATTGAACGCACTTATGCTTGTTCTCGTTTCTCTCATAAGCCTGTTAATCCACATCTATTCTTTGGGCTATATGGAAAAGGACAGGAGACTAGCGGTGTATTACGCCTATTTAGACTTGTTTACAGCTGCTATGCTCGGTCTAGTAATATCACCAAATCTCCTCCAAATCTATCTTTTCTGGGAACTGGTCGGACTTGGCTCTTTTCTCTTGATTGGGTTTCACTATACGAGGGAGAGGGCAAAAAGGGCAGCTACGAAGGCATTTATAATGACAAGAATTGGGGATGTCGGTTTTCTGATCGGAATCATTCTATTGTTCCTGGAAACAAAAAGCTTTGATTTGGATGAAATATTCCTTGCCTTAACGACGGGAAATTTATCTACTTCTACGATCACCCTTGGGGGAATCCTGATTTTTATTGGTGCAGTAGGGAAATCAGCCCAATTCCCGCTTTTTACTTGGCTTCCGGATGCGATGGAAGGACCGACACCGGTGTCCGCATTAATACATGCTGCTACCATGGTTGCCGCTGGGGTTTACATAATGGCTGTTCTTTACCCGCTACTTTCAGCAAGTGGTCTAACTTTAGGCGTAGTTACTTCGATAGGGTTGATTACGGCATTCCTATCAGCCCTTATAGCTCTAGTCGAAAAGGATGTGAAGCGCGTTCTTGCCTACTCTACTGTCAGTCAACTGGGCCTTATGATGATTGCCCTGGGCACATGGGGAGCCTTTGCGGCCATCTTCCATTTAACAACCCATGCCTTCTTTAAAGCGCTCCTCTTTTTGGCGGCGGGTAGCATCATTTTGGCAACAGGGACACAAAACATTGAACAAATGGGAGGACTTGGCAAAAAGATGCCAAAGACCGCAGGAATTTTTCTCATCGGTGCTTTAGCAATAAGCGGCTTCCCATTGTTTTCGGGATTTTTTAGTAAAGAGGCGATTCTAAACAGCATTTATTCTTCTGGACATGGCATTGTCTTTGTTTTGACCCTGCTTATATCCCTTTTAACGACTTGCTACATTTTCCGGCTCTACTTCCTCATTTTTACCGGTAAAACCCGGGGTCAGGACCTTAAAACCAGTGAGAGAACCGATGCTAGAGGTGTATTGTTTTATCCGATGGCCATTCTCGCCCTATTTAGCATCATTATTGGCTGGTTTGGATGTTTTTTTGGCAAGTGGCTTGGAGATCTAAAAGTCTATGGTACGTCAGAAACTACCCACCTTTGGCTTCCGGTTATCTCAATCCTTTGCTTTTTGCTTGGTTTGACCATCATCTATTTCATCTATGGCTCGAATTTAGTCAAAAGAGATTGGTTCTCGGCCAGGTTCCCATATACGTATCGGTTCATACAGCAAGGTTTTTACCTGGACGCATTGTACAATGTTCTTTTTGTAGAAGGTTTAATTATCCTTGGGAAAATCATTAAAGCTTTTGACCGTTATGTAATCGGTACGGTCCATGAAATCATCCAAGGGATCATTACCTTGATAGGTTTCCTTCATCGCAAGCTACAAAATGGCCAAACCCAAAGCTACGGTTTTGTTGTCCTTATAAGTATTGTTTTCCTAATTGCCCTTTCACTATGGACCGGGGGGTATCTGGAATGATTGGAATTTTATCGATGACCATCTTTTCACCACTACTCGTTCTCCTTTTCCTTTTGTTCATCAAAAAAGAAAACGAAAGGATGATCAAAACGATAGGCACTTTGGGAACCCTTCCGCCCTTAGGTCTCGTCTTATTTATNNCAGTNAANGGGNTCCAGGGAGAAAGTCTATCGATATATCATGAACATCTAGAGTGGATTCAATTTGCTGGNGGAAAAACGATTGGATATGATCTGGCCATTGACGGATTATCCATATCCTTACTTCTGTTATCAAGCATTATTTTTGCCCTTGCTGGTTTTCTGTCTTGGCATATCCCCAAGGAATGGAAAGGTTATTATTCGTTATTTTTGTTACTGGAGATGGGAACATTAGGAGTTTTTTGTTCGGATAATCTCCTGCTTTTCTTCCTGTTTTTTGAAATCACCTTTGTGTCGTTATTTTTTCTCATCGGAAAATGGGGGGAAGCGGGGAAAGAAAGAGCTTCCTTTCGGTTTTTGCTTTATAACGGGATAGGCTCAGTCCTTCTCTTTATTGCGATCGCCGGGTTATTTGCCAAAATGGGGACCCTTCAATTTGCGGAATTGGAATATTGGTTATTGATTACTGAAAATGGTCCATTTAAAACTTTTCTGTTCCTTTGCCTAGTCGTTGCCTTCGGAATTAAACTACCGGCTGTACCCTTTCATCAATGGATGGTTCAAGTCCATAAAGAAGCCCATCCGATTGTTGTTATGATTCACTCCGGCGTTTTGTTGAAAATAGGGGCTTATGGTTTTATTCGTATGGCCATTGGGTTTTTTCCGGAAGAGTGGGCGCAACTCGGGTTTTTGGTTATCATCCTTGGGATCGTAAATATTTTGTACGGTGCCAGTTTTGCCTTCATCCAAAAGGATTTGCGTGGGGTTTGGGCCTACAGTTCGGTATCCCATATGGGATTTATCCTGATCGGTTTGGGGGCTTTGAATCCCATTGGTTTACAGGGGGCAATTTTCCAAGCGATTTCCCATGGTTTGATCGCCGCCTTACTGTTCCTTATCCTTTTACCGTTAGTGGACAAAACCGGTACAACGGAACTGGAGCGGTTGGGAGGGTTCGCCAGCATTTCGCCAAACTGGGCCGGGCTACTTCTAGTTGGTGGAATGGCGGTGCTTGGTCTTCCGGGGACATCTGGGTTTATTGCGGAAGTGACGGTCATCATTGGACTTTTTGAGAGAGAGTCGGTCTTGGCTAGCATTGCCTGTCTCGGTCTTGTCCTTGCGGCGTGCTATTCTCTCAGGGCAGTCTTAAAAACGAGCTTTGGTCCGAAGGGAACTTTCAAAGCCAACGGATTCGGCTCGATGAAGAATTTGGAAGAGGAAAGATCCGACATGAAGTTACCATCGGGAGTTTCAGCAAGAAAGTGGTCATATGGGCTTCCTGCATCAATTTTGGTATTCTTTATCATCACCCTTGGATTATATCCGGATCTGATCCTTTCATTGATTAAAGAGACCGTGGAAAAAACGATGATGGCTTTTGGGGGGTGAAGATATGGACGGAAAGACTTTGCTATCTTACGAATGGTATGCCTTTACACCGGAATTTCTTTTAATCGGGGGAGGAGTTCTTTTAATTTGCCTGGACCTTTTTATGCCGAAGAAACTTCGTCGTAGAACCTTTGGTTTTATTAGTGTAGGCGTTGTCGTATTTAGCATCATCTCCCTCATATACTTGCTTCCGAAGCCTGCAGTGACCATTCTATTTGACACTTTGTATTTAGACTCGTTGGCGAAAACCTTTAAAATGATCCTTCTCTTAGGAGGGCTTCTGTTGTTGTTTTTGGCCATTACAAATAAGGAAGAAGAGGTGGAGGTAGAACGGGGAAGTTTTTATTACGTATTTTTATTTAGCTTATTTGGCGGGATGATTGCCGTATCCAGTGCCGATTTAATTACATTGTTTGTCGGATTGGAACTTTTGTCCATCACAAGCTATATTCTTGTGGCATTAAATAGGAAGGCAAAACATTCTTCTGAAGCGGGGATGAAATATATCCTTATAGGGGCCTTTGCGACAGCAATTACCCTCTTTGGCTACAGTTATTTATATGGTTTAACCGGTACGACAAACCTGTTTGAAATGGGAGATACTCTCTTTAGTTTGGCAGCCGGTAGTGATATTTATATTTTGCTCTTTACTCTCGTACTTACTTTTATTGGTCTATCCTTTAAATTGTCCACCGTCCCATTCCATATGTGGGTACCGGATGTGTACCAAGGATCGAAAACCGTGGTGGCCGCCTTTTTAAGTATTGTCTCCAAAGCGACAGGTTTTGCGATCCTTTTTCGGGTAATGTATACCGTTTTTGCCAGGGTGGAAAAGACGGAAAACCTCCTCCTTTCCTTCCAAAACTTTTTCATGCTGCTTGCGATTCTTACCATCCTAATCGGTAATATTGCTGCCCTCCGCCAGAGGAACATCAAGCGGCTATTTGCCTACTCGACCATTAGCCATGCTGGGTATTTACTGGCCGGCTTCAGCGTCTTAACGAAAGATTCGATCGAATCGGTCTGGTTCTATCTCCTTGTCTATGTCTTCATGAATATCGGTGCCTTTTTGATAATCGGATTTATAAATGAAAGGGAGAAAAGTACGAACATAAGGGAATATTGTGGTCTATATAAACGGTCCCCTTTTGTTGCCCTTTGTTTATCGTTATTCCTTTTATCCTTAGCGGGTATTCCTGGTACTGGCGGCTTTATGGCGAAATTGAAAATCGTTATGGCTTCCCTTTCATCCCCAGAGCCACACTATCTCATCGCAATTTTTGTCGCGCTCGGAACGATCCTTTCGTATTTTTACTATTTTGGCTTGATGGCTTCCATGTTCTTCCGTCCTTCAGAAAAGGATGAAAAACTGATTCCGAGCTACGCACAAACCATGGTCATTCTTGTGTGTGTCTTGGGAACAATCGGTTTTGGTTTGTTTCCGAACTTTTTAGCTGGAATCTTTGGTAGCTCCCTTTTTGCGAATGTCCTCGGAAGTTTATAGAATGAAGAAATTTTTAAACAATCTTGCAAAAAATCAATCCCATGAATACAATACTAGACAAGGCGATTTGCTGTGGAAACTTGTTTAAAAATCCCTTCCCAGCAATTGCTAGTAAATTTTTTGTTTCTTTTTCTCATTTGTATTAAAAAATCAGGCTAAAAGTACTATAATTGGAAAAGGAAAAGTAAAATTTTTAACAATGTTTATATGGTACAATAAAACCGTTCATCTCTTTTTATTCAAGGAAAGGGATGGATTCTTCGGACAAGGTCCATTTCCGTAAATGGGAAAGGACAAAAAGGGGAGTATAGCCTTGTTATCATCCTTCGGCTGGACAAGTTTGTTGGGGATCGTTTCCCACCTAACCTTCATCGGTTTAGCGTGGTGGGCACTGCAGGCGATCAATTATGAAAAATTTTTGCGGAAAAACCGGGTTGCCCAGGCCAGATTATTACTTTTACTTCTGGCAATCGCTTTGGGTACCATGGTGAGCAATTTTTTCCTCGATTATTGGAATTGGACCGGGCAAATCCGCTATATATTTGAATAAAGGACAATTCAAGGAAGGTTTTGCAAATGAAATGACCGCCAATAAGGCGGTTTTCCTGTTCAGTGGGATTTTTTCATAAAATATTTGTTCCCAGATTGTCGAAAATTAACGCAAATGAAATGAAACTATGGTAGTATATTTGATGATGTGCGTTTAAAAAATCACAATAACGGGAAGGTAACTTTCAAAAGGAAAATTTAAACAAACATCATCCTCACAACTTAGACTCGAAAACCGTCAAAAGGGCGGATGAAAAGGCAATCTGTGTCGACTTTTACCATGTATGCCGTGGCCCCTTTTAACCAACAATGGTAATAAGGGGAGGAGATAAAATGGTAAAAAATTTCGCATTGCAAATGTCAGTATTTGTAATTATGGCTTTTTTTATTCCAAGTTTCATGACGGTTTTAGCTCCGGTGGCAAATGAATCGGATTTGCATAAACTAATTAGGGTCATTGAGGATAATGAAGGCAAAGTTACCGAGTGGTCTATCATTGCCCGGGAGAGCTTAGACCTGAACTTTTCAACGGAAGATCTTTTGCAAAAGATGAACCGGTGGGAAGAACAATTTCCTCAATTTTCATGGGAAAAGGTACAAAGCCCGGACCGTTTGGAAATTACCGGCACCTTTTCTGGTACAGACTACGAAGAATCTCTTCGCATTGTTGCCAACCTCAAAGAAAACACCCTGAATGGATTTACTCTTTATGAGCTAAAAGGAACCTCTTGGAATTCAAACGCTGAGACAATCATCAATGAAAAACGCACCATCATTCCACAATTGTTCCAATATTCACCAATAATTTTCTCTTGTATTAAGGGAGAATTTGCTGATAAGGTAGATGTTGCTGCTAGAAAGAAGGCTCTTGATTTAACAGACGCTTTCGATGGCAAAATCATTGAACAATTAAATGAGGATGATTTTGTCACGATTACGGCAAAAAGTCCAAAATTTAATCAAATGTTGAAATCAGAATCTGGTCGATTTAACCTTCAAATTGCAGTACGAAAAGGCATGCCCGGTGAAAAAACCTCATTTACCGTTGGCACACCTATCATTACGACTGAATATTAATATAAAAGACAATGGACGCGGAGGGGAATACATTGGAAAAGATCATCGTCCGCGGCGGGAAAAAATTGAACGGCACGGTAAAAATAGAGGGAGCCAAAAATGCCGTTTTACCTGTCATCGCCGCTTCACTACTAGCAACAAACGGAAAAAGCATCATTCGAGAGGTTCCATCCCTCTCCGATGTATATACAATTAACGAAGTATTACGTTACTTAAATGCCGATGTACATTTTGAAAATAACGAAGTGTTTGTGGATGCATCCAGCACTTTGCGGTATGAGGCCCCCTTTGAATATGTGCGGAAAATGCGAGCCTCCGTGCTTGTTATGGGACCGTTACTGGCAAGATTAGGGAAAGCAAGAGTGGCTCTTCCGGGTGGGTGCGCCATTGGCCAAAGACCTATCGACCAACACTTGAAAGGCTTTGAAGCAATGGGTGCCACAATTAAAGTAGGAAATGGATTTATTGATGCCCAGGTAAACGGCCGGCTTCAAGGAGCCAAAATTTATTTGGATATACCTAGCGTCGGTGCTACCGAAAACATCATGATGGCCGCAACCTTGGCAAAGGGTACAACCATTATCGAAAACTGCGCAAAAGAGCCGGAAATCGTTGATTTGGCAAACTTCTTGGTAAAAATGGGCGCCATTGTAAAAGGAGCCGGAACAGAAACCATTCGGATTGAAGGAGTCGACGAGTTACAAGGTGCAGACCATACAATCATTCCAGATCGGATTGAAGCAGGAACTTTTATAACCGCCGCAGCCATTACCGGTGGGAATGTTCTTGTTAAAGGAGTCGTACCAGAACATATTTCTTCCTTGATTGCAAAGTTGGAAGAAATGGGTGTCATGTTTATTGAAGAAGAAGATGGTTTGCGTGTAATCGCACCAGAAAAACTAAAAGCTGTCGACATAAAAACGATGCCTTATCCTGGTTTTCCGACCGATATGCAGGCACAAGTGATGGCCTTACTTTTACGTGCCCAAGGAACAAGCATGATTACTGAAACGGTTTTTGAAAACCGATTTATGCATGTGGAAGAATTCCGGCGGATGAATGCCGATATTAAAATTGAAGGCAGATCGGTCATTATCCATGGTCCTTCAGACTTGCAAGGAGCGGAAGTGGCCGCAACGGACTTAAGGGCAGGTGCTGCATTAGTGATTGCCGGACTTGCTGCTGAAGGTATAACCAAGGTAACCGAACTGAAACATATCGATCGGGGCTATGTCAATTTTCATGGCAAGTTGGCCAGTCTCGGAGCGGATATTGAGCGGATTAAAATCGAGGAATCCGTTGAAGAATCCATCACCATGACAAACATTGCTGCAAACATGAACTAAATCATACATCATCTGTTATCTGAAGGTTGGATAAAGATCCAGCCTTTTATTTTTGTCTTTTTCCCCATATATATGCATTAAAGTAGTCCTTTAGAATTAAAAAAAGGAAAAATTGCCGCATTTTCTTAAGAGCAAATAACCTGAAATAGGTACTTGGAAGGAAAAATGAAATGCAACGGTAGAATTTTTAATAGAGTGGTATAAAGTCTTTTATCTTTCCATATGATGTAGTATAGCGGGAGAGATTACCGAGAACTTATGGAGGGTGGAGAAATTGAAACAAGTCAAACCAATTGTCACTGTTGTTGTCTTTCTATTCGCTGCGATTCTATTAATTCCAAGCCTACTAGTTCTTCTTTTTCCCTCAAGTCCGACAAAGGGGAAACTCCTTAGGGATGAACCTGATTTCGACATAGAGACCGCCCTGAAGGAAGAATCCAAAGTGGATGTCGCGGTTTATCGGACGGAAAAGGACGTGGTTGAAACCATTCCTTTAGAGGAGTATGTTGTTGGTGTGGTCGCAGGGGAAATGCCAGCGAATTTTGAAGAAGAAGCGTTAAAAGCCCAAAGCCTGACCGCCCGAACCTATATTATACGCCAAATGATGCTTGCTGAACCGGACGCCAGTTTAAAAGGAGCCAATGTTAGTGATACAGTTAATCACCAAGTTTACAAAGATGAAGAACAATTGAAAGAAAAATGGGGATTGGATTATAAAAAGAATCTGGGGAAAATTCGGAAAGCCGTCTACGAAACCCGGGGACAGATCATTGCATATGATGGCGAACCGATCACTGCTTCCTTTTTCTCCACTTCCAACGGCTATACTGAAAATGCTGAAGACTATTGGTCAAACCCCTTGCCCTATTTAAAAAGTGTCGAGAGTCCATGGGACTTGGAGTCAAAGGAATTTCTCAAAAAACAAACCTTTACGGTGGAAGAGTTTGAAAGAAAATTAGGAATCCGGCTCCAAGGTTCAGATATGGGGAAAATTCTTTCGAGAACCCCAGGACAAAGAGTGGAGAAAGTTTCAATCGGTGGCAAGGAATTTACCGGCAGAGAAGTCAGAGAAGCCCTTGGTCTGAGATCCACTGATTTTACTTGGGAGCGGAAAGGGAATGAAATCATTGTGACAACTAAGGGTTACGGTCATGGGGTAGGCATGAGCCAATATGGGGCAAATGGAATGGCAAAGGAAGGCAAAACCTATGAAGAAATCATCAAACATTACTATCAAGGGGTAAGCATAGTCGAAGCTGGGAGCTATATTGACAAATATTTGGCGAAAAAATAAAAAGAAGCATTTGTGGACCTTACAGAAGGTTCGCAAATGCTTCTTTTTACTGATGATTTAAGAATGCAAGCCAAGAAATCCTTCGAAGGAATCAAAGGGATACGTATGCTCAATATTTTACAAAAAAATAGGTTTCATACATTCGACAAATACCTTTCCGCCTTCAGCATAAAGTTGCCTAATTTACTTTTTTGGAGAAAATAACTTTGAACGACAATCCAATAGCAAACCATTACACCGGTAAAGTCCTTTATGATATCAATCAAGGTTGCGGAACGGTAAGGTACAAAATATTGATGGATTTCGTCAACAACACCGTAAAGCATTGAGCTTAAGGCAACAATTAAATTCGACTTTTTCGTTAATTTTCCGTCCACCAGCAGATAACCAACAAAAAAGAGATAAAGAATGGCAAATTCGACAAGATGCAAAGACTCCTTAATCAAGCTATCCGCAACGGAAAACTCCACCACTGCATTATGGGGTAGACTGGATAAAACCCAGATGAAAACCATATAAGCAAAGGGCAAAGCCTTAATGATCACTTTTATTACCCGCAAAGAAACTGCCTCCCTTATAATTTCATCTACTTCCTTCTACTGCGCTGTAATAGAAATACAGGACGCACATATAAAATATACCCGAAAACCGGATAAATAGTAAATTTTTTCAAAAATTATAAAAAAAACCTTCTTTATAAGTATAGAATTCTATTTTTCTGTTCAGAATGATAGACGAGGTGATGAAAATGAGAGAGGAAGAAAAGAAACAATCTTCTCGCAATATTGGCATTCAGCGCTTTTTCAAAAAACGTTGGGTTTACCCGGCTGTCTACATTCTGGCAGCAGCAATTATTTTGAGCTCCTTCCTCTGGTTCCAATCCCGGGATGAAGACAGCAAAGATGAGAACCCAGTAGGTTATGAGGAACATTCCGGTCGGGGTCAAAGGGATGGAGAGGCTGTTGAGACAGGTACAAATGTGGAGAATTTCAAATGGCCTGTAAGCAATGTAAATGAAGTGGAAGTAGTAACCCCATTCTATGATGCTGCCAAATCGGCTGAAGAACAAGAAGCTGCTATTCTCTATTATGGAAATAGCTTCCAACCGAACACCGGAATTGCCATCCGTGCGAAAAACGGTGAAACCTTCAATGTTCTGGCAGCTATGAGTGGGCAAGTCAAATTGGTTGAACAGGATTCCGTCTTGGGTAACATTGTCGTGATCGAACATGCAGATGGAATTGAAACCCGTTACCAAGCCTTAAGTGAAGTCCTGGTGAAAAAAGGAGATAAGGTAAACCAAGGACAAGTGATTGGTAAGGCTGGTCAAAGCTTGATTAACCAGGATGCCGGAATCCATGTCCATTTTGAAATCCGGAACAATGATGTGCCGGTAAACCCGCTGGATTATTTCGAAAAATCACTGACCACATTGCAAGATGCAAACAATGAATCAAAAGATGAATCAAACAATCGATCCGATGAAGAAAAATCCGATGAAGAAAATAGTGGAGATTCTTCAGAGGATGAAAAGAGCGATGATGCCAACAATAACTCTGGTGCATCTTAATGAATGCCTGAGTTCCCCTTTCAATATAAAATAAATGGATAGGCCTGTCCTTTTGGATAGGCTTTTTTTTTTGAAGATAAAAAAATTGGCTCAATGGAAAAGAGTTTTCCACTTCGTTAAAGATCATCCCTATTCAAAAGGGGAAAAGGAATGGTATGATAACAAAATAGGAGAAAAGAAAGGGGGAGGGTGAACATGAAAAAACTACTGTTAACCGGATTTGAACCTTTTCTCGACAACCCAATCAACCCAACTGAAACCCTTATTATGGCTTTACATGGAGTAAAGATCGGAAATTTTAAGATTACCGGCGTGTTACTTCCCGTCGATTTTGAGGAAGCTCCGAAACGCCTAATAGAAACGATTGATGAGGAGACGCCTGATGCGGTTATATCCTTGGGACTTGCGGCAGGGCGAACATGTATCACACCGGAGCGGGTAGCCATAAATTGTCGTTCAGGTGAACCTGATAATCGGGGGAAACGTTATGAAGATGCATGGATCATCGAAGACGGTCCAGCGGCTTATTTCTCAAAACTTCCCATTCGAAGGATAGTAGAATGTTTGAAGGAAAATCATTTGCCTGCAGAGATATCCAACACCGCTGGCACATATTTATGCAATAATGTGATGTACACCGGTTTACATCATTTGGCCACAAAGGGAATAGACATTCCTTCTGGGTTTATTCATATACCAGCATCCCATGAACTGGCCAGCAAAAAATCCAAACCGATTCCAAGTTGGTCCATGGATGATCTGGAAAAAGGAATCCGGATTGCAATCGAATGTTTGAATGAAAAATATAATTGATTAGGAAAGGAAACAGCAATGGAAAATACAACAAATCAAGAAATGATGGATGATATTTTAGCTATTTTTTCCGCCTTTATCGCAGAATATTTTGATGGTATTGACCCTTTTCAAATTGAACTTGAAACAAAAATCCAAGATCTGACCGACGATATCGGGAAGATGGAATTGGTGAAGGATGAAATATATACCTTTTATAAAGTTGAAAAACCTGAAATTAGTTTCCATACAGTCGGCGAATTAGTCGATGACATTGCAGCGAAATTAAGGGCGTAAATCAAATATTTGTAAAGTTTGGTTAGACTTACATTGACAAAAGAACACCTTTTAGGAGATTTTTAGCAAAACCTTTAAGAAAAACTATGAATCATGTGGATAATGACGACATATTTCTCGGGAAATAGTTAACTTTTTACAATCGGATCCGACAACACGGGTCCTTTTTTGTTTTTCCTTATAGAAACAAGGAGAATATGCGATTATTGGAAAAGAAGGTCAAATTTAGGAGCGGATCGAAGAATAAGGAGATGAAATGGATGCACCTATTCCTATGACAATTTATTAGCCGATAGGAAATATTGTTCTCCAAAACAAAGAACTTGTTTAATGGCTACCTTACGCATATCCAATATCCCGATGAAAAAGCGCCTATGCCTTGTCCTTATTGTTCATTTCGTGCATATTCACAAATCCAAGCTAATAAACTGTAACAAAACAAAAAAAGAGAGGTGAAGCGAGGTTAAAGGCCGGTTCCTTGAGAGACAGAGAAATAGGGAACCTTTTTCATGGAAGAAACTATACCGTCCCTTAGGACAAATCCGACGGAATATCTGTATTAGAACAGTTGCTGAATAAAGGTCACCACTGCAAAAACGCGAAACTATAAAGCTTTTCGTTGACCAAATTTTACAAGAACACCCCCACGGACCGATCCATTCCGATGGGAAAACAAGGAATTGTCCTAGGAACATGATAGGGCGCAATCCTTGCCCTGATTTAAGCTAAAGAGAGTGTTTGAGGTGAGGAATCGTAAAATAGCAGCTTAGATGGTGCCGGATATACGATGGAAGGAATAGCCAACAGAAAGCGAATGCTTTCTGCCGCATAAAGTTTTATGGCAAAAAATACATAATGAATGGCATCTTGTGAAGCAACAGATACTTCTTTGATCCGAACCGTTCTTTATGCGGGTACACCCAGCAGGTCGTCAAAGCAAACGCGTGTCTCATTTCACACTTCTCACATCCAGAAAAGGAGGCGAGTGGTGTGCACGATTACATCAAAGAAAGAACGATCAAGATTGGAAAATATATCGTGGAGACGAGAAAAACGGTTCGCGTGATTGCGAAGGAGTTTGGCGTGTCCAAGAGTACGGTTCATAAAGATTTAACGGAACGATTGCCGGAAATCAACCCGGAATTGGCGAATGAAGTAAAAGAGATCCTTGATTATCATAAATCCATCCGTCATCTTCGTGGGGGAGAAGCTACGAAAATGAAATATAAAAAAGGGGCCAAAAAAGAAACGGTTCTCAAGAAATAGGCGTTGTATTTTCATGCAGCGCCTATTTGTTTTGGCAAACGGTTAACCTAAAAGCGTTGTATGGAAGAATTTGACTCGTATTTACAAGCAGTGACAAAGACGTTACATAATGAAAACAAAATTCAGCATATTCCATAGAAATAACTGTTTATTTGATAAAAAATGTCCATATCATAAGTCTTTTATGGTAAAATAAACAACTAGGAAGATTTTATGTACGGACCANTTAAGGAGGACTTTTTTCTATGTTTGCCAAAGATATCGGAATTGATTTGGGAACCGCCAATATTTTGATTCANGTTAAGGGAAAAGGCATTGTCCTAAAAGAACCCTCAGTGGTTGCTTTGGAAAAAAATACAGGAAAAGTACTGGCCGTTGGTGAAAATGCAAGAAAAATGGTCGGTCGGACCCCTGGAAATATCGTTGCAATCCGTCCGTTAAAGGATGGGGTTATTGCCGACTTTGATATAACAGAATTAATGCTTAAGCATTTTATTAATAAATTGAATGTAAAAGGACTTTTTTCAAAACCAAGAATATTGATTTGCTGCCCTACGAACATTACCAGCGTTGAGCAAAAGGCCATTCGTCAAGCGGCGGAAAAAAGTGGCGGCAAGAAGGTATATTTGGAAGAAGAACCGAAAGTAGCAGCCATTGGTGCAGGTATGGATATATACCAACCGAGCGGCAATATGGTTATTGACATCGGCGGAGGAACGACAGATGTAGCGGTATTGTCCATGGGGGACATCGTTACAAGCTCCTCCATTAAGATGGCCGGAGATAAGTTTGACAACGAAATTTTACAATACATTAAAAGAAAATATAAATTGCTGATTGGTGAAAGAACGGCTGAAGATATTAAAATCCAAATCGGAACGGTTTTCCCGGGTGCCCGTAAGGAAGAAATGGATATCCGGGGGCGGGATATGGTAACCGGGCTCCCACGGACGATAACCATTACCTCCGATGAAGTGGAACGGGCTTTAAAAGAACCGATTTCCGAAGTGGTCCAAGCAGCTAAATCTGTTTTGGAACGGACACCACCGGAATTGGCCGCAGATATTATCGACCGAGGAGTGATCCTGACGGGTGGAGGAGCCCTCCTTCATGGAATCGATACCCTCCTTGCAGAGGAATTGAAAGTGCCGGTCTTTATTGCGGAAAATCCGATGGACTCCGTCGCGTTAGGTACTGGAATTATGTTGAACAATATGGATAAACTTCCAAAGCAAAAACTCGTTTAATAAATCTATTCTCTTGAAGGAAATACATTATAAGGAGGCAACATAATGTTTCGTGGCTTTTATACAGCAGCATCAGGTATGTTGACCCAGCAACGCAAAACTGAAATATTGACAAATAACTTGGCTAATGTAAATACACCAGGTTACAAATCTGATGATGCCTCCACCAGGGCCTTCCCGGAAATGCTATTACAAAGGATTGATGCAACGAAGTTCGGGAATAGGACGATGTCCCTGCGTACATCATCCCTTGTGGGCAGCTTAAATACTGGGGTATACATCCAGGAAACAACCCCCTCCTTTCGCCAAGGAGATTTGTCCAAAACGGAGTTATCAACGGATTTTGCACTAAGAGAGTTTGAAATGCCCCAAAATAATGATGGTAACCCATCGAGCATTTTCTTTACTGTTGAAAATCCGGATGGGGGAGAATTCTATACAAGAAACGGTAATTTTACCCTTGATGCAGAAGGATATCTGACAACAGCTAAAGGATATTTTGTCCTTGATGCAGACGGAAACCGGATCCAGCTTCGGAACGGTGATTTCACGACAACCGAAGAAGGCTATATTGAACAAAACGGGGAATATATCGCAAGACTTGGCGTTTCTTTTGCCAATAATGCCAACTTGTTAAGGAAAAATGCCCAAGGATTGTTTGAGCTTGAAGGTGGCGGTGCATTACCTTCCGCCTATGGGATCGACGGTGTCCGATTTTCCGTAAATCAAGGGTATATTGAACGTTCGAATGTCGATGCAACCCAAACGATGACAGAACTTTTGTCTGCCTATCGGACTTTTGAAGCGAACCAAAAGATTTTACAGGCTTATGATCAAAGTATGGGCAAGGCAGTAAATGAGATTGGGAAATTATAATAAACGTTAATGGACACGATTCTGTATTAGTTTTTACAAAAAAAGAGAGGTGAGCCCTTTGCATAGAACGATGAATATCGCCGCTAACACAATGGGGCAACTGCAGAAACAACTCGATAGCATTAGCAACAACATCGCCAATCTCCAGACGACAGGTTACAAAAAGGAGAAGGTTAGCTTTTCGGAATTAATGTATCAACAAATCAATACTCCTAATGACGAACCACGCCGGACACCCCAAGGGATCCGTACCGGGGTGGGAGCAGGAATTGCACAAATTCAAAATGTGCTAACCCAAGGTTCCTTGGTTTCTACCGGACGTTTGCTGGATTTTGCGATCACAAAGGAAAATCAATTTTTTAAAGTTCTGGTTTCCGGCGCAGAAGGATTGGAAGTCCAATATACAAGGGACGGTGCTTTTTATCTTGCTCCAACGGGAGATAATGAAATGACCCTTGTAACAAGCGAAGGGTATCAAGTGTTGGATGAAAATAACAACCCGATTGTCTTTTCCGGAAATTTAAAGGATCTGCAACTTCAAGATCAAGGTATGCTTTTGTATACCAATGATGAAGGTGACACGCAAATATATCATTTAGGGGTCGTCCAAATTAACAAACCTCAGAGTATGGAACGGGTCGGAGGCAATCGCTGGACAGTTCCCCAAAGTCTTGAAGGAAATGTCCCCCTTGATGAAATCTTGGTGAACATGGAAGGAATCGAGAGGGAACAAATCAGTTTGCAACAAAGTTCATTGGAACAATCCAATGTGAACTTGACGGAAGAAATGACCAATCTCCTACAAACCCAACGTGCCTATCAATTCCAGGCAAAAGCAATTACTTTAGTCGATCAAATGCAAGGACTAATCAATGGGATTCGTTAATGATAGGGACATTTCATGCCGAAAAGGAGTTTGACCATGAAGGAAATGGAAACCAAAACCCTTTCGAGGGAGCAACGAAAGCAGACAGGGAATGGGCTTGCTGATTTAAATATTAGAGAAGCTAATCCCACTGAACAACTGAATCTGGAAAGTCCTAAAATAAAAAGGCCTGAAACAGTCCAAGAAGAGCCAAGACGATCCCGCATTGCCCGATCGATTCAGAAAACGGAGGGTCTAGGGGACGAAAAGTTCGCGGAATCAGAAAGGAAGAGACGACCGAAAAAGTTAAGGGTTCGGCTGATTCCGATTTGGCTTCGGATTATAATTGTCCTTGTTCTTATTGTAATTTGCTTTTTCATTGGGACTATGATTGGGTACGGTGTGATTGGGGACGGTAATCCGACAGATGTATTCCATAAAGAAACTTGGTCCCATATTTTTGATATTGTAAATGAAGGAACAGATGGCATAGATTAACATTTATGATCGATCATTTGGAAACTTAATACGTACCATTCTAAAGGGGAAGAGCAATCTTCCTCTTTTTTCGTGGACTGAATTGGGCTGATCCCTATGAACTGTATGATAAGAGGAATCTTGTGCCAATCTTCCGTCTTCGGAATGTTTCTCCCGCCGAAAATAGGTATTCTCCCGTCTTCGAAACGTTTCTCCCGTCGAAAATAGGTATTCTCGCGTCTTCGGGAAGAATCTCCCACCGAAAAGAGGCATTCTCCCGTCTTCAGGAAAATTCTCCCGTCGAAAATAGGTATTTTCCCGTCTTCGGAACGTTCTCCCGTCGAAAAGGGGTATTCTCGCGTCTTCGGGAAGAATTTCCCGCCGAAAAGAGGTATTCTCCCGTCTTCAGGAAAATTCTCCCGTCGAAAAGAGGTATTTTCCCGTCTACTGAACGTTTCTTCCCGTCGAAAAGAGATTTTCTCCTGTTTTTGGGAGGAAAGTACGACGCTTTATGAAACGAATGGTTTTGCCAGGTAATACGAATGGGAGTCCTCTTCAAGATCAATTTGACATTACACAACGTTCTTTCCTTTTTTTTCATAATTCAGTACAATAGTCAAAGAAAGTAGCTAATTTGGAAAGGATGGGATGGAATGCTCGATATCACAGAAATCCAAAAAATTATTCCCCATCGCCCGCCATTTTTGCTCATCGATAAAATTTTGGAAATTGAAGAAGAGAAACGGGCTGTCGGAATAAAGAATGTAACCATGAATGAACCTTTTTTTGTCGGTCACTTTCCTGAATATCCAGTCATGCCTGGAGTTTTAATTGTTGAGGCCCTTGCCCAAGTTGGGGCAGTTGCTTTATTGAAAAAAGAGGAGAATCGCGGGAAGCTTGCATTTTTTGCAGGTATCGATAACTGTCGGTTTAAGCGGCAGGTCCGACCAGGAGATCAACTTCGTCTTGAAGTGGAAATCATGCGCATTCGAGGACCTGTTGGAAAAGGAAAGGGAATCGCAACCGTTAATGGTGAGTTAGCTTGTGAAACCGAAATTATGTTTGCTTTAGCAGATCAAAAATAAACCCTATGACACAGTCGAAATTGGACTGTGTTTTTTATTTTCGTCATAGGTTATGCTTTCCTCGAAACACATGAAAAATATTTCCCCCCCTCCTTTAGATTACATTTTTTATGTAAGTCCTTTTCCATTTTGGGAAAGCTAACATTGACCGGTATCGGTCGAATCTATCGGAAAGGAGTTACAGCATGGATCGAATGCTAAAGCTTTTTGGCAGTACCTTGATTGCGGCAATGCTAATTATGGGCTGTGCCAATGACAACCAAGATCCGCCCCCTGAAGATGACGATCTGATCGATGACACAGCACCTAATGATAACATTGATAATGACGTCAATGACAATGATGGGGATATCATTGATAACAATGATGGGATAAACGGAGATGATGGCAACAACGATATGATAAATGGAACGGACAATGATAACATTCCTGGGGAAGCAGATCCAACAAAAAATAACAATCCGAATGATGATCTGATCGAAGATAACAATATGGACAATAATGACAATCGATAAAAAAGACAGGGCTCATGGTACCTTACCCCAAAAGCTAGGAAAGATTGGCTTTTGGGGTTACCCTCCTGTCTTTTTTCATAAAAATATCAACTTTCCTTATCCCGCAGGTTTCGCATGCCAAGTCTTTTCCGGAACTCCTGCAGTAAACGCTCCCCTGAAAAACCTTCCTTGATTAAAGATTCAAGCACTTTTTCTCCATTATCCGGTCTTCGCTGAAGTTTTCCTTCCATCAAAATGGATGCATAATCGTCCATCGTTTTTAAAGATGTGATCGATACAATTAGATGGGCAGGGGGATTTTCCCGATCCGTAATGATCACGCTCACCGGAAACTCCTCTCCGGGAGCAAAATCGAGAAAAGGCGATAAATGCTTCTTTTCAATAAAAACCTCAATAAGCCATGTCTTCTTTTCATTTTCCTGGTTTATGATTAACGAATCAATAAAGGGAATTTCCTGGCAACCTTGTTCTCCATTTAAAGCAAAGGATACAAGTTTAAAGGTTTTCATCCATATCCCACCTTTGAATAGCACATGATACTCTTTTCGACAAAGATGGAGAGGAATCCTTTTTTCATGTTCATTTAGGAAAAAACATAAAAAAACATTAGAAAATTTTACTAAAATAAAACATCGAAAAATCTCTACAAAAGTTTACAAATGCAAAATGGAATAAAGAAAGTGTCAAAAACCCTTGGTAAAACACGGTAAAAATAGTGGTAAAACCAATTCAAATTCAGAAAATTGGAATTTTACAAACCAGGTAATATTGACTATGATAAAGGTACCAAAAGGAAAGGAGGGGATGGGTTGATCAACCAGGTGACTTTAGTAGGTAGGCTGACAAAGAATCCTGAACTAAAGTTTACCCAAGAAGGAACTGCGATGACCAATGTAACGATCGCTGTTAGCCGGAATTTCCGAAACCGGGATGGAACGATCGAGACAGATTTTGTGAATTGTACCCTCTGGAAACGGACGGCTGAAAATACAGTCCAATATTGCCGAAAGGGGAGTTTGATTGGTATCGTCGGCCGTATCCAAACAAGACATTATGAAAACGCTGAGGGGCGTAAAGTGTATGTAACTGAAGTTGTTGCTGACACGGTCAGGTTCCTTGGGGGTAAACCTCAGGATGAAAAAATTTTGGAAATATCTTCAGAGGAAGATTAGGAAGGATGGCAAACTCATCCATAGGCCAAAAATGACTTTGTCAGCGAATCTGCACGGGGTTGATCAAGAGGAAGGAGGTTCCAGACACTTCAAAGTTTAAATGAAAAATGCTGTATGGTACCCAAATCAACTTTATACAGGGTCCACTACACACTCGTATTGCCACCACCGAACTTCCCCTTTGTTCCAAATCTATGTCAAAGGGGGTATACAATGGAAACCATACCAAATGCAAATCTCCTCCAATTGGAGGAAATGGTTCAGTTTCTCATTCGTTTGGTTGGTAAGACAAATGAAAAGGTTTCCGAATTGGAGCGAAGAATAAAGGAACTGGAAACGGAGATTTACGTGCAACAAGGAATCATGGGAACTTTAAAAAGGGAAATGGTATAGGGGAATTGTATAGAGGGATAGAAGAGTACCATATTAGTTAACCATAAAAGGGAAAGAAGTTTACAGGAGGGATTGTTGCTAATCCAATCGGTTGGCAACCAAAAAAGAAGATGGAAAAAGGGAAAAAGAAAGGGATTATAAGGCGAAAAGGGCACGATGTAGAAAGGGCATAGTAAGATTTCGAAAAGGGAAACAAAGGGATGAGCATGGAAGGGCAGCCGTCACTTTGCCATAATGCAAGGTGACGGCATTATCCTTTTATTAAAGTATGGATGATTCAAAGGTTTTTGAGCAGATGTAATTTAAATATACTGAAAAATGATTTAATATGAAAATATAAAATTTTATAATGATCAGTTTTGATACAAGCCAGCCTAAATCCTTATTTACTAATCCTATAGCATTGAATGGAGGATTCTTATTTGAAGAAATTATTGCTTTATGGAGTTCCGATTCTTATTACGGTCATGGCGATCTTTCTCCAATCCCATCAAGAACAACCACTTGTAGATCTATTAAAACTGGATGAAGCTGAGGAAATATATGTAGTATGGAATGAGGAAGAGAAATATCCTCCGGTTACTCTAAATAAAGAAGATATTGCTGAACTAATACTTTTTTTAATCCATATAAAATAAAACGAGATATATTGGAAGGATTAATTTATGACTACTCACACGAGATTTTCACCTTCAGGATCCATTATAAAGATGGGAAAATGAAGTTTTTCCATTTTGAACCAGATGCCGTACATTCTTCATTATATTATAAACTCTTGAACCCGCCACTGGATTATGAAAGGATAGAGGAATTTTTGAAAACCGGCACATCAAATTAATCCCATTAAGGCTATGTGCAGAAGGGGAAAGGATAATACATTCTTTCGTGCTTTGGAATAAAGATTTGCAAATGTAATCCACCGTTTATTTATGTCTAAAAAGAAACCCGGTAGTCCCGGGGTTTCCTTTTTTAATCCAATTTCAAAATATCGAACAAATCTTCATCAGACATATCCGCAAGCCAATTGTCGCTCTGGATAATCTCATCGGTGAGGGTTTGTTTTTTCTCGATCATCGCATCTATTTTTTCCTCAAGGGTTCCGGTGGAAATAAATTTATGAACATGAACGAACTTTGTCTGCCCTATCCGGTAAGCGCGGTCCGTTGCCTGATTTTCTACCGCCGGGTTCCACCAGCGATCGTAATGGATAACATGGTTGGCAGCGGTTAAATTCAATCCGGTTCCCCCAGCCTTCAGCGACAGCAGCAGTATCGGGTATTCTCCCTTTTGGAACCGTTCGATCAGTTCATCCCGTTTCTGCTTCGGCAAGCTTCCGTTCAAAAAGGGAACCTCAATATTGAACTCTTCCTCCAGCACCTTGGCAATCATTTCTCCCATCCCGATATATTGGGTGAAAACAAGACCACTTTCCCCCTGAAGAAGGAGGGCATCAACAATCTCAACCAATTTCTCCAATTTTGTGGAGCGGCTAAGCAATTCTTTTCCGCTAAGGTTTTCATAATCCTTCAGATAAAGGCTAGGGTGGTTGCATAATTGCTTCAGGATTCCAAGCAAGCGTAACACGTGGCCTCTCCGCTCAAATCCGGAAAGGGAGCGGATCATGTCAAAGGTTTCCTTTACAATCTGCTCGTACAGGGCTACCTGTTCCGGAGTTAACGGACAATAAGCCTTCTGTTCAAGCTTATCGGGCAAATTCAGGGCGACCTCTTCGTCGAGCTTCGTCCGACGCAACAGGAAGGGGCGGATCAGCTTTTTCAATTCCTCAATTTTTTTCTTGTCATGTTCCCGCTCTATCGGCAAGACAAATCGCTCATGATAATGGGCCCGGCTTCCTAGATAACCTTTATTTATAAAATCAAAGATTGACCACAATTCCGTGAGTCGGTTTTCCATCGGTGTTCCGGTAAGAGCAATATGATGCTTACCTTTAAGCTTTCGGATCGCCTGGGATTGTTTCGTCGAGGCGTTTTTAATATTTTGGGCTTCATCCAGAACGATGGTTCCCCAACGAACGGAGGAAAGCTCTTCGAGATCAAGATGGGATAGACCATAAGTAGTAAGCACCACGTCCACATTCTGCTTTTGGAGGTAAGAATCCGCAGCCATAAGACTTCCTTTGTTACTTTCTTCCTGTTGGATGGCCTTTGAAAAATCATCCCCCTTGATCCGACCGGTACCATAATGTAAATACACCAGTAAGGAGGGGGCGAAACGTTCCAGTTCCCGCTGCCAGTTCCCTAAAACCGACGTAGGACAAATAATTAAAGCTGGACCACAATCCGGTTCCTTTTCCTTAACAAGGAGCAGATAAGCAATCAGCTGAATTGTCTTCCCGAGCCCCATATCATCGGCAAGACAAGCGCCAAAGCCGTAACGCCGGAGAAAGTAGAGCCAATTCATCCCCTTTTTCTGATAAGGACGAAGTTCCCCCTTGAAGGTTTCAGGAACCCCTTCATCAGGTAGATCCTGAAGATCCGTCAAATGATGAACGAACTGTTTTAGTTTCGGGTGAAGTTCAATCTGGATCCGGGAGAAAAGACGTTGATCATTATCCTCATCTTCCGAGCTTTCTCCCTCAAAATCCCGATCCCCATATAAAAGATGCTGTTCAATTACATCGGAGACCCGCATTCCTTCCTTTTCCGCCTTTTTCATGATGGCCTGAACTTGTTTTATGAAGGTGGGATCGAGCTTCATCCATCGACCGCCAATGTTGATGAGTCTCCGGTTTTGTTCGATAAGCTTCCGGAAATCTTCTTCAGAAAGTTCAACATTATTCATTGCTACCCGCCACTGGAAATCCATCAAGGCGTCTAGCCCAACAAAAGAGGGGCCACTGGGGGAAGTTCCCACCCGGACTTTCAGGCGCATGTTGGCAGATTTCAATGCCTTCCACCAAGAAGGAAGTAATATTTCAATTCCAAGGAGGAGCATTTTCTCGCTATCTTCCGTCAGAAAACGCCAAGCTTCCTCCTCGAAAAGTTGCTGTTTAAGAAGAAGAACAGGGCGGCCGGTAACATAGTGGTCCGCCAAAATTTCAGCTGCCCTATAAAAACTTTCCTTTCGGGCTTGGAAAGAACGATCCTCCTTTTCAAATAGATTTATTCCCTTCTCCTCTAAAAAAATTAGAGCCGTTTCATCGCAAAGGTGAGGGAATAAGCTAACCATTCGTACCTGTTCCAAAAAGATATCCTTTACATATGGAAGCCAGCGTTTTGGAAGATGGGGGGTGCCAGTTTCCTTCAAAAGCCATAAGTAGGCGTCCGGTTTTTTCTGATCCCGTAAAACCATCGACAGTCCCCACATGCCGCCGTCTTCTTCAGGTTCTTTTAACTCAAGACCCACGGTAAAGGGAAGGGTACTTTCAGCTAATCCAGTCCACTCCATAAATCTTTGATAATCAAAATACCGGGTCAAATCGTCCCCATTTGCCAATGCATCTTCAAGAAGTTTTTTCTTATGTTGCCAATGTTCAGCGGTTTTCGGGTCTCTCGTAATGACATTTTCCACTCCGTCATTGTATAAGTCCCGCACAAAGTCCCGTAAAGTGACATCCTTTCCTTGAACTGGGGCTTGAGCTTGGTGGACATCACCTAAAGGCCGATTCCAAAAGTCCTCCAAAAATTCATCCCAAATCCGTTCAGGTACTTTCCAGCAGAAATTTCCTCTTTTCCATTCTTCAAAATCCGGAATCCATTTTTTCGCTGTAATATGTTCATATACAATCGGGGAAAGGGAAAGCAGCGTTTGGGAAAAATCATCAAAATCCCAATGGATAAAATCATTAAAAGGCTCTGTACCAAACAACTCCAACAGGTCGAGACTGTCCAGGATGACCCCTTCAACCTGTATTGGCTTCTTACCTTTTACGAAAACCCGCTGAATGAGTTCCAAATTGGTCCCGTAAAAACTCCCTTTATGCCATTGAAATAAAGGTTTGAGCCAATCCCTGGATAAAAATGTGGAGGTTTCTGGAATTCCGTATATGAAAAATTGGTTTTTCCCCATATATTGACAATGAATTTCAATTTGCTGGATTTTCAACATCAATCAACTTTCCCTTCTGGCATTCTTCTTGGAAGGCTCGGAGCCGTTTTGTTTCTTCAAGTAGATTCGTAAAATAACGATCCCAAAGGTCGACCTGCTTCAATTTTTTATATAATGTGCGAAGTTTTTTCAAGTGCCGGACCGCCTCTTTATAACTCTGACGGTTTTTCCGGGAAATGGAGATTTTCACTTGCCAGTGGTAAAAAGGCAAGAGTGCTTCCGGATCTTCCTTTTGGATAACTTTTAGGGATCCGCGATCGATATACTCCTCCGAAAAACCAGTAGCTTCAAGAAGCTCAATATATCTTCTGAATTGTCCCTTTTCAAAATAAAAGTCTGCCAAGAAATGAAGCGAATAGGGCATCATTTCAACAAGGACTTGTTCGTATAGTTCGAACCGATTACGGTTTTCGGCATAATAGCGAAATATGGCATGCCCTAATTCAAGAAAATCCCTACGGCTTCGAGAATCCAAGTCCTTTAAAAAAGCTCCGATATGATGCAGGAAAAAGGGAGCAATCCGCTCGATGACATCCAAATGAAGCTTACTATGAGCAAGAAAATCATATACAAAAATGAACCCGGAAGGTCCGTACCTTTCCAATAAACTGCAAGCCTGTTCAATTTCCCCCTTAAAAAATAACTGCATCGCATAAGCAATGACCCAAGGCGAATCGGGATTGCTCCGTCGTACCATTTTATCCGCCAAGATCCGTTCTTCTTCCCGAAAAGAGGGAGGGAAAAGTTTCCGCCAAAGGGTAAAGTAAATTAGCAAAATATCATGCTCGAAGGGAGAATCAAAAAACAACAATTCCCTGAGATCTTCCTGCAGCTTTTTCAACATCGGATCAAAACTAAGCGGAATAGGTTCTGGAAGATGATCACTGACATCCATCATCTGATATGAAAGATTGGCAAATAAAGGTTTGCAGGCATCCTCAATTTCTCTGGGACTATATTTCTGGTTTGAATCGAATAACTCTAGCATCTTTTTAAAGAAGCGTATATGGGTCACGATCGTATATAAAGCTAATTCCTCCTGATAAATCGGGGCATGCTTTTCCAATTCCATCAAAACATTTCTGCCAAGGGTTGCCATATATAATGGAAACAACGTGTTTTTCTCTGAAAAATGATGGTGGAACACATCATCCGTTAGCTCAATCCAGTATTTGTACCTGTCCTTTTTTCCCCTGTCGGAAGTGGGGGGTAATGTAATCATGCTGTCATTGGGGGCTTCAAGAGACCAAGACCAAGGATCTCCATTATCCCCTTCTTTATGGTCGCTATTCTGTTGTACATTTATATTTTCATAAAGCAAAAAGTCGGGAATTTCCCCGGATTTCCAATTGGACACCCATTCCGATACACTATCATGTTTGGAATAGACGTGGAAAAAGAGGGCCATTGCATGACGGCAAACCCCATCTGCCGGGCAGGAACAAATACTGGTATCATCTGAGTCCAGACGAAGCCGAACGGTGACCGGGACAACATCCTGTACGACTCCGGTTAGGATCCCATTCATGTAATTTACCCGTCGTACCATCTTTTGCCGATATAGCAAAAGACCTTTTTGGACAATCTTTTTATCCTCATCATGATAAGGATCCAAATCAAGCATCAACGCTGGGGATAAATTAAAGATAAAATCGATTAGATCCATTCCTAACCCCCTAAAAGTGTAATCTGTTTTGTAAAACCCTATTATTTAATTATACCAAAGGAATACCCGTTAAAAAGAAATTAAGTCTTATGGTAATTTTTGCGAACGCCACAATCTGGAATCAAAAGGGAAAATGTTTTTTTTGAAAAAAAGAAAAAAGCCCACAAGGGGCCAGAAAAGCAAATCAAATACATTTTTTGGAGGAAAAAATGTCCTCATTGCATCCATTCGAAAATCATGGGGGTAATGAAGGCTTCGATAAAACCTGCCAAAAATAATAATGGTATCATGATAAGTCCGATTGTTTTCAAGGTGTTAAAGAAATGAGGAACAAAGGGATCTCCTTTAGACCAAGTTTTTAGCACCCTTTTACTGAGGAAAAAGGCCAGTGCCCCTGATAATAGAATGGCAGGTATTTCAAAAAGACCATGAGGAAGAATTCCCGTAAAGAAGGAAAAAACGGCCGATCCCCCGGTCCCCTGAATAAAGCCTAATATAATCCCCATGATGGCACCGTTCATGAACAGGATCAAAAGGGCGGGAATAAAAATAGGAATGAAACCGGTAGCTACAACCAGAATACAAACACGGGTATTATTCAGAAACAATCCAATGGCAAGCTCCAAATTACTTTTGGAAGGGTCAAGCAAATCCGTTCCTTCGAAAATCTTTGTGATTTGCTCTACTAGTTTTACCGTTAATGCCGGATTTTCATAGGAATAGATGAAAGTAACAAAGGCACTCGATAGAAAAAGAATCAGAAACCCGAAAAAGGTACGTCGATAATGGCTGCGAAATAGGACCAATTGTTCTTTATATAAATGGATTATTGATTTCATATAAACCTCCTGAAAAATGAAGTTACTAATCTTTCTTTTATCTAAATCATTATACGATGAAACCCCCAAAAAGATTCAACTTCCTCCCTCCGCCTACTCGCTTAAAGATCTTTATCCAATATAGGGAAAAATGAGAGAATAAGAGATGGAATTAAGGACTAAAGACCTATAAATGTTCTATAAAAAAATCCAATCGAACGTTTCGGGGCTTAATAACGAACAAAAAATAGCTATCTAAAAATAAATTATTACAAAAGTACTATAGAACAGTCATTGAACATTAGGAAAAAAGTACTAGTCCATCCTGAACTAGTAGGGGGGCTATAAATCTTGTATATTTAATAATACTGAAGATTGAAAAATATTTTCAGAGTTACATAGTGTAAGGAGGGATGAGGCGAGAAGCCAGCACACGTATTGAATCCATAAGAAAAATTAAATATGTTGAGGAGGAGAAGAAGTGCGTACTAGAAAAATTATTGCCATCTTGCTTGCATTCTTATTTATTTTTAGCAGCTCAGTTGGCGCAGCAGGGGCACCGGGACTATCTCCCAAAACCCTTGATGTGACCAAACCTCAGCTTAACAGAGGCGATAAAATTTCTCTTGAAGAAGCTGGGGTAGATCCGGATGAAGTTGTCAGGGTCGTCGTTGAATTGAGTGGCAAAGCACCGATTCAAGTTGCCACAGAAAAAGGTGTCCGCTTTGCCGATCTTCCTAAGGCAGAACAATTAAAACTGCAAAGGGAAGCAACTCAAGCCCGGGATAAGGTGAAAAAGGAAGTAACGAACAAAAAATTGGCTTCCAAAGTTATTCAAGAATTCACCACCGTCATGAACGGATTCAGTGTTGAAGTAAAGTATAAGGACATCGCAAAAATTAAAGCAATTTCCGGTGTAAAGGATGTCTATATTGCCAAGCAATATGAACTTCCTGAAACAACTCCGGATATGGTCTATAGTAAAGAGCTTGTCCAAGCCCAAGAAGCCTGGCGGGACTATGGCAGAAAAGGGGAAGGGATGGTCATCGGTATCATTGACTCCGGTATCGATCCAACCCACAAAGACATGGTGTTGACCAACCCCGGAACAGCGAAGTTGACAGAAGAACTCGTCAACAGCATCATTGCTGAAAAAGGTCTCCCAGGAAAATACTTCTCCGAAAAAGTCCCTTATGGATACAACTATGCCAATAATAACCACAACATTGTTGACCGCAACTCCGCTACTGGTGCCCATGGTATGCACGTTGCCGGAACCAGTGCAGCCAACGGCGATGAGGAAAATGGCGGTGTGAAGGGTGTTGCCCCTGAAGCTCAATTGCTTGCACTTCGTGTATTCCCTGAATCCGGTCAGTATACCTATGCCGATATTTATGTCCGGGCCATTGATGATGCCATTGCGCTAGGTGCTGATGTCCTGAACATGAGCTTGGGTGCAACCAGCGGTTTCGTTGCTCCGGAAGATCCTGAACAACAAGCCATTAAACGTGCCTTTGAAAATGGCATTATTGTTTCTGTTTCTGCAGGAAACTCTTCAATGTTCGGTGACGGATATTTCTATCCATACACATCGAACCCGGATTATGGTGTTGTAGGAACTCCGGGAGTGTCCTATTATTCTACTCAAGTCGCATCCCTTGAAAACTCCTACCTTGTTTCTTCTGAAGCCATTTACACCATTGGCGAAGAAGAAACAAGTGCGCCATACCTGTCTGCCGGACAAACTCCACCTACCATTGGAGAAACCTATGAACTGGTCTACGCAGGACTGGGATATCCGGAAGACTTTGTCGGTAAGGACTTTACCGGTAAATTCGCCTTGATCAAACGGGGTGAATTGGCATTTGTCGATAAGACATTGAATGCTCAAGCTGCAGGTGCGGCAGGTGTTATCATCTACAATAACACTGATGGTGTTGTCAATATGGCAACCGATCCGGCCATTGTCATTCCGCAACTCTTCATGTTGAAATCCGATGGCGATCGGATGGCAGCTGCCCTTCAAGATGGCAAAACCGTAACCGTAACCTTTACCGGAAAAGTAGCCGCTGTGCCGAATCCGGAAGCTGGCTTGCTCAGTGACTTCTCCTCTTGGGGATTGACACCGAACCTCGACTTCAAGCCGGAAATCTTGGCACCGGGTGGACAAATTTATTCCACCGTCAACGACAATCAATATGAAACGATGAGCGGTACTTCCATGGCTGCCCCGCATGTCGCCGGTGGTTCTGCACTGGTACTGGAACGGGTCGATGATGAATTCGGTCTGGAAGGCTTTGACAGGGCGAACCTGGCAAAGAACTTGATGTTGAATACTGCCCAACCGATTGAATTTGACGGAGCCTATTTATCACCAAGGGGCCAAGGTGCTGGACTCATGCAACTCCATGCAGCCCTAAGCACACCGGTTGTAGTCACCTATGAAAAAACCGGTGAGGCAAAGGTACCGTTGAAAGAAGTAAAAGGCAACGCCGTAACCTTCAAACTGGTTGCCGAAAACTTGTCTGACGAAGATGCCACCTATGTTGTAACAGGTAATGCCCAAACCGACTATCCGGTAAATGCCGGTGGCGGTCTGTATGTCGTAGCTCCGAAACTCTTCGGTTCCCTCGACCTTGGTAATGTTGTCAGAATCAACGGAAAAACGTCTGACACTGTAACCGTTCCTGCAGGTGGCAAAACTACCATTCAAGTTTCTGTCGACGTAAGTGGCTGGGACAGCCTCCTGAAAACCTACTTCACCAATGGTTACTGGCTCGAAGGTTTTGTCCGCTTCATTGACCCGAACGACGTAAATCCGGATCTGGTTGTTCCGTATGTCGGATTCAAGGGTGAATGGGATAAAGCACCAATCTTTGACTACCCGGTCTGGGATCCGATGACCTACTATGGATACACCACTGTTCTGAGCGAAGAATCTGATGGCTTCTACTACATTGGTATTGACCAAGTAACCGAAGAAATCGATCCGAACAAAATCGCCTTCTCCCCGAACGGCGATGGCATCCAAGATAAAGTAGTGCCTCTATTCTCCATGTTCCGGAATGCTAAGGAGATCAATGCGACAGTTGTAAACTCTTCAGGCAGAACGGTTGCAACCTTAGGTTCGATCGAGTATCTCCGGAAAAATTACTATGATAGCGGTCGCGGCGATATGTATTACCTCTATGACTTGGTCTGGGATGGTAAGATGAATGGCCGTATGGTTGCTCCGGAAGGTCAATACTACATCAAACTGGAAGGTGTCATTGACTATGAAGGAGCAAGAAAACAATCCATTATGCTACCGGTCAAACTTGACTACACGAAGCCGACCATTAATGGTGCTCTCGGTGCGGACAGACAAACCCTCACCTTGAACATCAGCGACAACCTGAGTGGAGTCGCCATTTATCAAGTGTGGGTAAATGGACAACCTGTTGCAGAGGGATATAACGCTAATGGCGTCGTGACGGTAAATCTCGGTCAGGCTCTGCCTGTAGGAGCCAAACTGAGTGTCGCTGCCATCGACTATGCCGGTAACTACGTGGAAAAAGTCATTCTCCAAGAAAGCAGACGGAGCTTAACAACATTTAATTTGATGAATTAATGAAATGCCCAAAAATGCATTCGCAATCAAGAACCCCCAAATGCAATGGAACTTGATATAGAAAATAGGAGATTTTCAACTAGACAAAACTAGAAAGAGAAAAGAGGATTTGAATTGCTCAAATTCCCCTTTTCTCTTTTTTTCTTTTATTGTAAAGAGAAGGATATATAAGGAAAAACAGGTTCTTTGTCAAATAGTGTTGGTGAAAATTTAAAGTGACTTCTCATCAGTAAAATGTAATCGAGTTTAGGTGTCTATTAAGCTAAAATAGTTTCTGGGT
>NICF_comb_assmDRAFT_10000531_pt1 | contig 32351 bp, 23 predicted proteins | sample NewIslPassag4_SG_FD_11279 | JGI IMG/M metagenome (IMG submission 11279)
CAAGGCGTCCGGATGGATCCCGGCGTACTTGCCGTCTCCGGCTCACGAGCTTTTTCTGAACGATCCGATCATGTCAGTCTACTTCGAGATCGCGCAGACCGCTCGGCACATCCGTCCCGGCATGCCGGTGACGGGCGACTACGCGGCAGCGCTGGACCAAGCGTTTAACGACGTGATGGCTGGTCGCAAGCAGCCGCGGGAGGCGCTCCTGTTCGTCCAGGAGCAAGTCCAGGCAAAGCTTGACGAGACGCTGCAAAGGTAGGTTGCGGCTTTCGGCGATTCGCGTACGGGCGGGATCCCCCTCGACCAGGGGATTCCGTCCGTTGACCGTAGCGTTGATGTGAAGTCGATGGCAAAGGCGGTGCGTCATCTGTCATGGGTGTGACCGACCGGTTGGAAGCAATCCTCAAGTCGCCGCCGAAGGAGTTTTCGCCGGCGCCCATCTGGTGGTGGAGCGGCGATCCGCTGGAGATCGAGCGGCTCCGCTGGCAAATGGACCGCTTCGCCGAGGGCGGCGTGTACAATCTTGTCCTCCTCAACCTCGCGCCCACCGGCCCGCTGTACGGCTCGGATCCCGACGAGCCCCGGTTCTTTTCGAATGCCTGGTGGGACATCTTGGACCAAGTGTGCGCTTACGCCCAGCAAAAAGGGATTTCGATCTGGTTTTACGACCAGATCGGCTTTTCCGGTGCCAACCTGCAAGGCGATATCGTCAGGGAACACCCGGACTTCGCTGGCCGCTGGCTGGAATCTGTCCACATCGTCGGTGAAGGGACTCTCGAGCTCTCGTGCCCGTCGGGCGGCGAGCCCCTCGCAGCCGGAGCGGTCCCGGTGGACGGGGAGGGACGGCCCATCGGCCCGGTCATTCCGGTAGAGGTCGTCGCAGGCCGGGCCAGCTTTGAGGCGAAAGGACGGCATCGCCTGCGCCTGGCTTACTCCGTCGAAAGGGGATTCGACTACTTCAATCCCGAGGCGTGCCGCCGTTTGCTGGACGTCGTCCACGGCGCTTATGAGAAGAAGGTGGGCAAGTATTTCGGCAAGGTCATCGCCGGCTCGTTCCAGGACGAGCTCCCCTCGATGCCCACCTGGGGGAGGCACTTCGCCGAGCGGTTTGAGGCACGGTGGGGCTACCGGATCGAACCGCACCTCATCGGCCTGTGGGAGAGCGACGACGAAGATTTGCGGCGGGTGCGGGTGCACTACCACCGCCTCCGCGCCGAGATGGCCGAGGAGGCTCTATTTAAGCCCCTTTTCGCCTGGCACGAGAAGCACGGCCTCGTCTGCGGTTTTGACCAGCAAAGCCCTTCGCGAGCCGGGGAGCCCAAGGGGACGGTCCAGCAGTACGCCGATTACATGGCGACGCACCGGTGGTACCAAGCGCCGGGAAGCGACCACCACGGCGACGCCAAGGTTCACAGCTCCTTGGCCCACCTGTATGGGCGCAAGCGAGTCTGGATCGAGGCGTTTCATTCAAGCGGCTGGGGAGGCACCCTTGAGGAGACCTTTGACTGGCTCTTGCCTTGGTTGAGGGCGGGGGCGACCCTCTATAATCCCCACGCCGCCTACTACTCTACCCGCGGCGGCTGGTGGGAGTGGGCGCCGCCGTCGACGTGCTGGCGTCAGCCTTACTGGCGGCACTACCCCGCCTTCGCACGCGCGGTGACCCGCTTGTGCGCCATCTTGAGCGAAGGAGTCCACGTCTGCGATATCGGCATCTTGTATCCGACGACGACGGTACAAGCGGGCATGACCCCGAAAGGCTCGTTTGCTATCGCCGATCGCGCCCACGAGGCCTATCGCGAGCTCGTCGGAGTCATGCATTGGGTGTCGCCCGAACCGGGCGTGATGGACCGGGACGCCCGGGATTACGACGTGCTGGACGAGGACTCGTTGAAGCGAGGCCGTCTGGAGGACGGGGCGCTCGTGATCGGCGACGAGCGCTTCAGGGTGATCGTCACCCCCGCCTGCGCTGTGCTGGATGGCGACAGCGCGGAGGTGCTGCTTCGCTTCGCCCAGGCCGGAGGCAGGTGGATCGCCGTCGGGACGCTGCCCCAACAGATCGTCAGCGGAGACCAGCGGCTCTTGGACGCGATCCGGCAGGCGCACCAGGCGGGAGCCATCACGTTGGTCGACCACCCTTCGGATCTGCCGGGGGCGCTGGCCGATCACCCCCGGGTCGTGGACGCCCCCGTGCCCACGCTCCTGCGGAGGGTAGGGGGTCGGCACGTCCTCTTTGTCCCCGCCGCCTATCCGTGCGCCACGGTGCAGCATCAGCGAAACTGGCAGGCCGCCCACTACGACTTTGACCCCGGCGCATACGCGCGCTCGATGAAGGTGACGGTCCGGGGAGTAAAGGGCCGTCCGGAGCTCTGGGACGTGACCACCGGGAGGATCACCCCGCTGGAGGCTGAGGACGTCGACGGGGGAACTCGCGTCCTTGTGCCCTTCGATTCGGGGCCCATGGCCCTCGTGGTGTGGCCCGGCGAGGGGAGTGACAAGGAGCCGCAAGCTCGCTTGGCCGGCGGCGGTCTGCGCGGCGAGGCGATCCTCGTGCACTCGTTCGCCGAGGTGTGGAACGCCCGGATCGAGCCGACGATCGACAACCGATTCGGGGACTTCGCCAAGCCTGACCAATCCGGTCCTTTCCCGCCGGAGACTTGGTCCTTTGAGCACCGGCTCGGGCTGGCCGAGGAACCCGGATCCCCGAAGCCGGGCGGTTCCGGAGGCGACGCGGTTTGGGGGAAGGTTCACGCCACCTTCGGCGTGTGGGGCAAGTGGCTGGGACCTGCCCCTCCGGCAGAGCTTCCGCCGCCGCAAACGTCGGCGGAGTCGATACGGAGCGCGGAGCAACCTTGGCGAGACGCGGTCTACTCTCTCTCCAGAGGGATCTTGCGGGACCCGCTGCACTACCACACGCTGGGCCCCAAGGCCCACGTGCCCGAGGAGTTTTGCCGCTTCGGGGCCGTTAAGAAGGGTGAGGCGGTGCAGTATGCGACGCGGGTCTGGATCAAGCCGGAGGATGCGGGGCGAGTCCACCTGGCCTTGGCGGCGCAGGCGGCCAAGGAGGTTTGGGTCAACGGCGAGCGGGTGGCCCACGGCGACGCAGGCTACCTCTCGCTCATTCCCGTCGATCTGAAGGAGGGAGAAAACGTTCTGGTCTGGCGGCTCGTGGCGGAGGAGAACGTGTCGGATCTAAGAAGCTACTGGGCTCTTGTGAAACAGCCCAGCCGCTTCCGACGGCCTGAATGGATCACCACCGGCGATCAGCCGCTGCGGGATTCAGTCCTCCGGTTCTCCGTCCAGATCCACCTCGATGCCGAGCCCGTGGGCACGACGATCCAGCTGGGCGCCGACGCTCCTGCCCGCCTGTTGATTAACGGGGTAGAGGCCGGGCGCCAGGGCGGATTCGACCCTTACAACGTGACCGAGAGAGTCCAGCCGTACACGACGGACCGGCTGCGCGCGGGGGTCAACGAGATCGCTGTTGAGGTGCAAGACGTCGGCAGGCAAACGTCGATCCTGGTCGATGCCCGGATCATGCTGCCTGACGGGACGAGCGTCTCCATCGTAAGCGGGCCGGACTGGAAGGTGGCCCGCGACGGGAAAGAGCCTGTGCCCGTTGGGCTCAGGCGGCGCCAGTGGATCGACCCTGCTTGGTCTCACCTGTGGAGAAGGCCTCACCCGCTTCCGGGCGCGATGTGGATTGAAGAGAGGGAGCCAGACGGATCCGTCCTGCCCGTCATCCCGGACGCGTGGAGTGTTGAGGGCCGGCCGGAGTGGTTTCGCTGGATCCTGCCGCCGGGAGTCACGAAGGCGATTCTCCCCGTCTTGGGAGACATTCGCCTTTGGGTCGACGACGAGGAAGTCGGCGTGCGGCGATCCGAGGGGGGCGGCGAGCTCGCAGGAGGTGAGAGCGGCCAGGAGCCGCCTTACATGGCCGAACTGCCACATCCGGAGCGCTTGCACCGGGTCGCGGTAATGCGCGTCATCCCCCGCCGGGGATGCACCGGGGGCGGCGTCTTCTACGGGCCGGTCCGCTACCCCGAATGGGCGGAAGGCTCGCTCAAGCTTGGCGAATGGCTTGACCAGGGACTCGCGGCCTATTCCGGAGCCATCAGGTATCGCACGAGCTTTGACGTGAGCAGCCTGCCCGCGTCTGGCCGTCTCATCTTGGACCTAGGCCGCGTGCGAGGCACGGCGGAGGTGAGCGTCAACGGAGCGTCCGCCGGGGTTCGGGTGTGGTCCCCTTACCGTTTCGACATAACCGAAGCCGTAAGGCCGGGGCGCAACGATGTCGAGATCCTGGTCTGCAACACGCTGGGGCCGTACCTGCGGGCTGTGAGCCCGACGCCGTACGTCCTCCCGGGCCAAGAGCGCTCAGGCGTCTACGGCCCGGTGAGGTTACTAGCTACTGGCTCCGCCGGCCGGTGATCTTCGCCCGGTGCGCGACCGTCTCCAGGTCTTGCGAAGGCGCCGGCAGTGCTTTGGGCGGGCCGGAAGCAGCACGGCCCTTTGGAGTTCTTCACGGCGATGGAGGCGTTGGGGGCGGCGATGATCGCCGCCTTCAACGCGCTTTTTTTGAGGCGTTACTCACGCCGTCGTTGCTTGGGTTTTGAGTACACGGTACCATGTGCGTGTTGGAAGACTGACTCCGGGGAAAGTGTCGGCGGGAGAAACCTCAGCGCTGGAGTGGAAAGTCGATGGGTTTCGTCGAGAGAGTGCTGTGGCGGACTTTCGGGTTGCCCACCGGGCTTCTTGGCAGGATGGGCGGCAAAATCATGGCCGGCCGGAGGCAACGGGAGATCGCCGAACGTGTTGTGGAGCTCCTTGAGGTGCGGCAAGGAGAGACGGTCCTCGAGATAGGATTTGGCCCGGGGATCGGGATCGAGTGCGTTGAGCGGCGCCTGTTGGGCGTGGGCCTCGTCGTCGGTATCGATCCGTCGGAGGTCATGTTGAAGGCGGCGAAGGCCCGAAACGCCCGGGCGATCGGCGCTGGGACCGTCAGCTTGTTGAGCGGAACGGTCGAACGGATTCCCTATCGCGATGCGTTCTTTGACAAGGCGTACGCGATGAACTCGTTTCACTTATGGCCGGACCCGGTAACCGGCCTCAAGGAGGTCAGGCGAGTCCTAAAGCCCGAGGGGACGCTGGTGCTCTCGTTCTACGGACCCGCTCGGCGGGCGGTGACCCGCGAGCAGGTGTTAGGGACGTTGCGACAGGCGGGTTTTGTGGAGACCACAGATCTCGAGCGGGACGCGGTGACTTTCTGGGTCGCTCGCAAAGGCCGTTCGGCGATGTAAGGAAAAGCGATCTATTGGGATTGGGTGCCTCACGCTGGAATGGGTGACGGAAAAGGGATCGCAGGAACCGGGCGATGGGCGGCGGCCCTCGCCCGGTTCTTGTTGTGCTGGTCAACCATACGCCGCAGGTGCGGGCTTCGCCGCTATCAGGCTGCGGGCGAGAGCGCCGCTCAGCTGCGGCTCCGGAGCGCCGAGTACAAGAAGGACTGAAAGTTGCGGATTAGATGCCCAATGCGGAGTTGGTCACAAGGAAATAGAAGTGCAAGAGAGTAAATGAGAATCATCTTTTCAACCATGATAGAGGCAACTTCTGTTACATAGGGGTGATGCCCAAAAAGTACGTATGTAGTCTGGGATTTGGTTGGATTTCCTCAATTGAGGCGGACGATGATCGAGGGGTGACGCAGCAGGTGATTAGGTCCTATCGGCAGCGAAATACGGGTATGAAGGCGTTCTTCGTCCTGGGAGCCGTCGTCGCCGTCTCGGCGATGCTGAGCCTGGGTGCGGCAGCCCAGACGACGTTGCAGGTGGCCGTCGTCTGGGGGGAGGACACACAGGAGTGGCAAGGCTTTCTGGCGGCGGGCGCGGCGTTTGAGAGGCTGCATCCCGGCGTGAAGGTGGAGTTTTTGCCGGTCATGGGGTGGCTGGGCTCCAACACCGAGCAAACTGCGCGGCTTATGACCCGCGTGGCCGGGGGAGTCTCTCCCGACGTGACGCTGGTTGACGGCATGATGGTGCCGCAGTATGCGCATGCCGGACTGCTTTTGCCCTTGGACAAGTACATCGAGGCCTCCGGAGTCGTGGAGCAGGACTTCATCCCGGCGGCGTGGCGGCAGACCCAGTGGCTCGGCAGGCAGTATGCGATGACGCTCCACGTCGATCCCAACTTCCCGCTAGTGTGGAACAAGGAGATGTTTGCCCGGGCTGGTCTTGATGCGGATCGCGGTCCTGAGACGCTGGCCGAATACGAGGAGTATTTCCGCAAGCTGACCAGAATCGAAAACGACCGGGCCGTTCAATTTGGCCACCGGCTGTGGGACGTCTACGGCGGGGCCAACACCATCTACACCTGGGGGTGGATCTTCGGGGGCGACTTCTACGATTTTGAGAACGTGCGGATTACGGCGGCGGATCCCCGCAACGTCGAGGCTCTCGAGTTCATCCGCGACTATTACCAGCGATACCAGGCGTATCTGACGCCGGAGATCACCTTCCCGACGGGCATGGAGGCGATGCGGTTCGCCACGGCGGCCGCCGTGCAGCAGTGGCGGGAGCGATACCCCGACATCGGGATCGGGGCGTCCTTTATGCCATATGCAGAAAGCGGTTCGCCCAACCCGGCGTGGATCGGCGGCCATGCCATCGGAATCCTGCCGGATGCGCCTAACCCGGACCTCGCGTGGGAGTTCATCCGGTTTATCACGGCGACGGAGGAGGGAACCTTGGCTTTTGCGTCCGCGTCGGGCGCCATCCCGGCTTACCTGCCGTCTCCGGCGCATCTCGCGTTCCTCGAGGATCCCATTACGACGGTGTACCTTGAGATCGCCCAGAGGGCGCGCAACGTCCGGCCCGCGGTTCCGGTGATCGCCGACTACGGCGTCTACTTGGACGAGGCGTTTAACAGCGTCTTGAACGGCCTCCAGCAGCCGGCGGACGCCCTCGCGTACGTGCAGAGGCAGGTCCAGATGCAGCTCGACGAGGTGTTGGCGGGGGTTCGATAAAAGCGAGCCGGGGTGCAACTTCTGAGCTCAGGGAAGTGGTTTGAGCGGCTCTCGGGAAATATGACGCGGGAGCCGCTTAAACCCTCTCTGCGTGGAGAGGGCTGATTCGAGAACTCATCGCCGGGGTGATCAGCGCTCGAGCGAGGGATGGGATCCATCGTCCGCCGGAGTGCGGAAAAGAGCATCAAACGTAAGGGGTGTCGCTTGGGATGAGCCGAGCATTCCTTTACGCTGTGGCAGGCCTCTTGTCGTTTCTCGTGGTTTTGCCTTTGGTCATGATGACGGAGGGGTTCAGCGTGGCGGACGCCGCATCGAGCGACGCACCGGTGAATGAGACGGGATTAGAGAAGTCCATCGGGTGGGATTTCTCGCAGGCGACCCACGGTTTCACGGCCGTCAATGGCGTGGCGCCTTTGCGGGTGATCGATGGGGCGCTGCGCATTTCGGTGATCGGCTTTGACCCATACGTTCACTCTCCCGAGGTGAATCTCGTCGGAGAGCGGGATCGCCTGGTCCGCATGCGCCTGCGAGCGACTCAAGGGGACCAGATCAAGATCTACTTCACCACGCCGACGGGTGGGTGGAGCGAGTCTCGCAGCATGGCGTTTCCCATCGTCGCCGACGGCGAGTTTCGCGATTACTGGTTTGACCTCTTCCAGCATCCGGGCTGGCGCGGGAGAATCAACCAGTTCCGGATCGATCTTGAGCCTCCTAATACCGAAGGGGCTCTTTTGGATATTCAGGCCATCGAGTTTTATCGCGTGGGGCCTGCATTGGATTTGACCGATCTGCGGTTCAGCCGGGGCAGCGTGTATCCCGGTGAGCCTGTCACGGTGTATGCCGCTTTGTCCAACGCCGGAGGAGAGCCGATCGAGGCTTTGAACTGGCGCCTGGTGGTCCCGGAAGGACTTGAGGTGAACGGCCCGTCCCAAGGCTTTCTGGACCAGCTTCCTCTCTCGGGGACGGAGCCGCTGGAGTGGGTCGTGAAAGCCGACCGGGCAGGCAGTTACGCTTTGGAGCTGGAGATCGAGTCCGTCACTTTGGGCGCTTCTCGCCTCGGGATTCCCCTCGTCGTCTCGTCGCCCCCGCCGGAACCAGCCGCTTTGCGTCGTGAAATCGGCGTCCGTATCGAAGGCGACGGCCACGTCGTGCTGGAGCAAGAAGCGTTTCGCGTCGTNTTCGTCCGCTCCCCCTACGGTTACGCCCAGGCGGTCGTTTACGGAGCACTGGGGGAAGTGTGGTTGCCGTTGGCGGTCATACCTGCCGCTTCGGTGATCGTCGAGCATGACGCAGGTCGGGAGCAGATCGTTCTCGTGCCTACAGACGTCACGCTCTTCGCCGATGCCCAAAAAAGCGGCGTGAGGTTTGCAGGGAGCGTCCGGGATAGCACAGGCACCACTTGGAGCTTCGAGATGACGTACCGGGCCTCCGGCGCTTGGGATTGGCTGGAGACGAGCGTTGAGGTGAGGCCGGACAAACCGGCGGGGTTGCTTCTCTTTGACGGGCCGCAGCTACTGGTGGGGGAGAGGAGCTTTGGCGCCGTCAAGGAAGGCGCTCTCTTTCCAGGGCTTGAATGGCTGACCGCAGAGGAGTCCTCGTCGAGTACTCTGGACGCTCATCCTCCGATCCACCTCCGGGTGGTCCCCCATCCGCTGAAAGTGACGGTCCCCCATATGGCCGTCATGGCCGAAGGGTATTTGGTCGGCCTCATGTGGGATCCCCTGCAGGAGTGGGCTCCGGGCCGGAGCATGCCCACCGCCCGGTTTGCCTCTCCCAACTGGCTGTACCAGCAGGAGAACCATCTGATGGGCTTGTCGGCGCCGTCCATCGAGGAGTGGGTCAGAGAGAACGAGTTCATCGCTCATACGCCCTACCGCGTCGGAGCCGGGGAGACGCTGCGCCTTGAAGCACAGGTGACGATCGCCCGGACCAGTGATCTTCTCGCGGCGATGGACCTATATACGAAGCGATACGGGGTCGCCGATCCCGGGGAGTCTCCTCGCTCGTGGGAGGAGCAGCGCCGGCTCATGGCCCACGCGTACATGGAATCGTACTGGATTCCCGAGGCGAAGGGATGGGGCCACGTCCATGGATGGGAGCCCCAGCCGTTTCCAGGCCTGAACGAAGTGCTGCGGATGCTGGCCGACCGGGAGCCCGACCCCGCTCGGAAGGACGCGATGAGAGAACGCGTGCGCGAGGTGATGCTCGCGGGCATGCTTAAGCACGACTTGGGTTGGTTAGGGACGAGCGCGGGCGGCCACATCACCCTGCGGACGTTTCCGTTCTTTGAGGGATATCTCTTCCAAGCCCTTGATACGTGGGGCAATCAAGTGCGCGCTCAAGTTGCGTCGCAGCAAGCGGACGGCCACTGGGTGTTTACACCTTCGTCGGACCCTGCCCACCAAGCCCTGGGCCGGCGAGGTGAAAGAGCTCTGGGGCTCACGGCGACGCCCGCGTGGGACGTTCTACGCTACGCCCGGGTGACGGGAGATCCTGCGGCCCGGGATGCCGGGTTGAAAGCGCTGGCCGCGATGCGCGACTTTCGAGTTCCTCGTGCGGCTCAGACTTGGGAGGTGCCGGTGCATTCGCCGGACATCCTGGCCGCAGCTAAGGCGATCGGCGCGTACATCGAAGGATACCGGCTCACGGGAGATCCAGCGTACTTGGAGGACGCCAAGTACTGGGCCCGCGCGGGACTGCCGTTCGTCTACGTCTGGGGTCTAGAGGATCGCCCGGTGATGAAGTATGCCACCATCGCAGCCTTTGGCGCGACGCACTACGTGCTGCCGTGGTTTGGCCGACCGGTGCAGTGGAACGGGCTCGTCTACGCCTACCACTTGATGGAGCTTGCGGAGTACGACCGGAGCTTCCCTTGGGAGCAGGTGGCCAAGGGGATCGTCCTCAGCGCTATGCGTCAAGAGCGGACCGAGGAACCGGCGAAAGGCGGATACCCTGACGTCTGGGAGCTCATTCCCAACCGGCCGATCCTCAACGTCGACATCAGCCCCGAGACGATCGCCAAGCCGGCGTTCTACGTCTTCGAGGGCACAAGCCCCGACATCAAGACGGTCGTCATCGGAGCTCGGGAGAGGGACGTTCGCATCAACGCCGTCGCTGCTATCGAAGAAGCTGAATGGACGGGTCGCACCTTGCGCTTCCGCCTTCCCTATATCGAGGGGGTCACGACTCACGCCCTGGTGGTCGGTCTCGGGCGGCCCCTCGAGGTGCGCGTCGATGGCGCGCCGCTCCCGGAAACTCGCTGGTACGATCAGGAGGAGCAAGGATGGAGCTTTCGCACCTCTAGGACCGGCGGGGAGCTTGCGATCAAGCTGCGGCATAGCCGGGAGTCGAAGGTCGAGGTCATCTACGAAGCGGCGAGCGGAGCCGGGGAGGGAGCGATGTGAAGATCGGGCATACGGGAATCACCTGGGGGATTCCCGGCGACGTGGAGCAGGCCTATCGCGAGACCGCCGAGCTGGGTTACCTCGGGTTTGAGACCTTCGGGCAGACCATCTTGAACTACGACAAGCCAGGGGGTTACAAGGTACTGGTCGAGGCGTGCGGCATCCCAACCGTCGCGGCGTACTGCTACCGGGAGTGGATCGACCCGGCGGGACTTGCCCGCGACCTCGAAGCGGTGCGCCGGGAGGCGGATGCCCTAAAAGAGGTGGGCGGCTATGTCATGGTCTTCCAAGCCGGACGAAGGCTCCCCGGAGGGTACGACAGGGACCAGTTAAAGCGGTTAGCGGACGCTCTGAACCAGGCGGGTGAGTATTGCAAGAGCATCGGGTTGAAAAGCGGTTTGCATCCTCACACGGGAACCGCCATCGAGACCCGTGACGAGATCGAGGCGATCCTGGGTCTCCTCGATCCTGACCTGGTCGGGCTTGCCCCTGACACGGGGCAGATTGCGAAAGGCGGCAGCGACATCTTGGAGGTGATGCGCGCTTACATTGACAGGATCACGCACGTGCATCTGAAAGACTGGTGCGGTCAAAGGGACGTTGACGAGGAAGGCCGGCCCGTGGACGCGACGGGGTTTGTCAACTACCAGCCCGTGGGGTACGGCGTCTTGCCGATTCCGGAGATCCTAAAGATCCTCGAGGAGAATGGGTACGACGGCTGGATCAACGTCGAGCTGGACCCGGGGCCCAGCGCCCCGGTGGCGCCGAAAGAGGCCGCGGCGATGAGCCGCAGGTACCTGGGCGAAATCCTCAAAGATCGGGTCTTGTGGCGGTCGGCGGCCGGATGATCGCCGTGCCGCCGGCCGGGCGGCAAGCAGCGTGCCGGAAAAGGCGTTCTGAAAAGCCGGTGAGTGCGAGGTACAAGCAGACCAGTGCGTAGGAGCAGTCAGCAGGCGAGAGCTTAGCGGAAGCGACAGGAACCCCAGCAAGCCGGAAGTCCGAATTAAACGTGTAAAAAGAAAGGACGGAAGCGAGTGAAAAGGCTTAAAAATCGTGGACCGCGTTGTCGTGGAGTTCCTTTCGCCTTGGCTTTGGCGCTGTTCAGCGTGGCGTTACTCCTACCGGTTACAACGTATGCCCAAATAACCTTGACCGTGGCGACGCCTTGGGGCGATACGACGGCCTTCAACGGCGTCTTTCCGGCTTTAGTGGAGGCGTACAAAGAGATCCGGCCCGACGTGGAGATCGAGTTTCTCTGGGGATGGGGCGGCGACAAGATCATCGCGGCGCTCGCAGGCGGCGTGTTGCCCGATATCGTCTTTGGTTGGGGAAACAGCGATCCGATGCGCGAGGTGTTTATGCCGCTCGACGAGCTGATGGAGCGCAAGGGCGTGCGCCTGGAAGACTATCTGATCGGCTCCATCGGACAGATGCACATCCAGGGGAAGACCTGGACTCTTCAAGTCTTCATTGACCCCAACTTTCCCTTAATCTACAACAAGACGCTGTTTGCTCAAGCAGGGCTTGATCCCAACCAGCCTCCGACGACCGTAGCCGAATTCGACGCCATGTTTCCCAAGCTGACGAAGCGGGACGCCTCCGGCAATATGGTGCAGATCGCAATGCCCGTCTGGCAGTGGAAGGATGAATACCAGGTTTTTAACGCGCTAACTTGGGGTTCGGCCTTCGGGGCCACCTTGTGGCAGGGAAGCGAGACCGAAGGCCGGTTTGGTCTTACCTCTCCGCAGATGGTCGCCGCCTACGAGTGGCTCAAGCGGCACTTCGACCAGTACGGTGCGGACGCGGCAAACCTCGTCGCGCCGGGATGGGGCTCGTTCATGGGACGGATGATGAACGGGCAGCAGGCGATGGTGCTGGCCATCACGCCGCATTTGAAAGATCTTAGAAGACTGGCTCCGGGCTACGAGTTCACCGTCGCACCGCCTTTCCATGAGGAGGACGGCGGATTTGAGTATCCCATCTGGTTCGGGGGCTGGTCTGCGGGGGTGACGACTCAGAGCAAGCACCCGGAGGAGGCGTTTGACTTCCTCGCCTTCATGTCGTATTCACCGGAGGGCCAAGAGATCCTCGCCCGGGTGGGCGAGCTCTTTCCCGCTACCAAGGAGTCGCCGGGGTTCACGGCGCTCGTGGAAGAGACTCCTGACTGGCTCGGATTTATCAACGCTCTGAAGGTCTCGACGCTCTCGCCGGCGACCTACTGGCTCAACCTGGACTGGGGCCAGGTGTTTGCCGACGTCAACGTCCGGATCTTTCACGAGGGAATCGCTCCCCACATCGCATTGGCCGAGGCGGAGGAGCGGTTGAGGATCGAGGCCGAAGAGGAGCTCGGGCTTATCGTACACCAGGACGACGCCGCTTTGTGAGCTGGCTGCACATCATGAGGGAGGAAGACCAAATTGACGTCCCAGTTGCGGGCGGGTTTCGTCGGCGTGGGCGGCATGGGCATCGCGAATTATCATGCTCGCGCCCTCGCAGCGGAAAAGGAAGTTGAACTCGCAGCTTGTTGCGACATCAACAAGGAGAGTTTGGAGCGCTTTGCAAGACACCACGGGATCCCGCATCAATACACTTCCTTGGACGAGATGCTGGAGAAGGAACGGCTCGACATCGTGGTCATCTGCACTAACGAGCTCCTGCACGCACCGATGACCATCAAAGCAGCCGCGCGCCGTCCCAAGGCCATCATCTGCGAGAAGCCAATGGCCATGAATCTCGCCGAGGCCGATGCGATGCTCTCCGCTTGCGAGGAGAACGGGGTGGTGCTCGTCATCGGACACCAGCGCCGGTATATGGCCCAGTACGCCCGGGCGAAGGAGCTGCTAGACGAGGGAGCCATCGGAGAACTCCAGCAGATCTGGGCGTCGGGACACCCGTTCTCGTCCTTGATGGTCGACGGCACACACACCGTCGATCTGATCCGGTTTTACGCCGGTGACGCTCGGGTCGAATGGGTGATGGGCCAAGTGGACGCCCGTACGGCGCGGGTCGGCTGGCAACACGTTCTCGAAGATGCGGCAATGGCGCTGATCAAGTTCGAGACGGGCGTACGCGCCCTCGTCACCACCGGCGGCGGGATCCCGACGCCGGCGGGAGACGCCTTGGCTTCGAGCCCTCCTTTCGAGTACAACCGCATCCTTCTCCACGGAACCTCCGGGACCATCGATATCCGGGGGGACTCCCCTGTTGAAGGCGTACCGCTCGTCACCCTCATCAAGGGGGACCGGGCGGTTCCGGTCGAGCTTTTCGCAGAAGATGGAGGGGGCGGTAAGTGGCACCGGGGCATTTCGCCGCACAAGGATCTTCTTCGTTGCTTAGAAGAGGGCAGGACTCACCAGCTTTCCGCAGCCAGCGCCAGGGCGACGCTGGAGGTGCTCTTGGCAGTCTACGAATCGTCACGCCTGCGGCAGGTGGTCACGTTGCCCCTTGCAAACCGGGACAACCCCCTCGAACAGATGCTCGCCGAACGCGGGATTCCCTTCGTACAGGTGGGATCGGGCGCGTGAAACTGGGCGTGGTCGGATGGGCGTTGCAGTGGCTGCTGGAAAGCCGCGGGGTAACCGACGCTGCTTCGCCGGAGCGCCTCTTCGAGGCGGCCGCGAAGCTGGGCCTTCAGAGCCTTGAACTCGGAGTAGGAGGAGGTGACCGCAAGGCATTCGTCCAGCGAGTAGGAGAGCTAAGGGAGCGTTACGGGATCGGGATCGAGCTCGGATACGGTCCGATCGTGCTCGAAGGCGACGGTGTGGATGCCGCAGCGCGGCATGTTGAGAGCTTTGCCGCGTTCGTGGAGACGGTGTGCAAACCCCTCGGCGTCACTGCCGTAGGAACCGTTGCTCCGTTTCACGGCGGCCGTTGGCTGCGAACGCCGCCGCTTGCGGAGCAGATGGAACGGCTGGTGGCGGGTTTGCGGCTTTTGGCTCCCGTGGCCGAGCAGCACGGCGTATACCTCGCGATCGAGAATCACGCCGACTACCGCGGGCAAGAGCTGGTCGAGGTGATCGAACAGGTGGGAAGCCGGAGTGTAGGCATCAAGTTTGACACCGGCAACACCTACTGCGCGCTCGAAGAGCCCGTGGCGGCGGCGGAGGCGGTGGCCGCGCGCACGGTCATGACCCACATCAAAGACGTGGTCGTCGAATCAGAGCCGTGCAACCGCGGGCTTCCGGGAGGGCTCTTGGCGCTCCATGAGTGCGCTTTGGGAGCGGGTCACGTCGACCTGCCTCAGATCGTCTCGCTGTTGGCTCAACGCAGCCCCTTGGGAGACGATCTCGTCCTCACTATCGAGTGCCAGCACCGTGATCTGGAAGCCAGCGTGCAGTGGGCAAAGGAGCACCTGGCAGCTTATTTGAGTTAAGCCAAAGGAACCGACATCGCCCTTCTGCGGTCCTGCGGGCACATNAGGAGCTCCCTGCCTCAAAGCGTCGGGCCCCTCCGGGGCGAGATGCCGTAGCGTCGATCGGAGAATGCNAGTTGAAAGGACGAGATCGATGGCAAGACCAGCGATGGCGTTGGTCTTGCTCTTTGTTGCCGAAGATGCTCCCGTGCATTTCGCACAGGAGCCGCTGGTTTGGGCACCGCGAGCAAACGGCACAACGAGAATTCCGCCGGCCTGAGGATGTGGAGCCTTACGCCTTCAGCGCGCCTGACGTGAGGTCGGAGATGAAAGACCTCATGGAAAAGGAGATGAAGGCGATGAGCGGCACGGAGGCGATGACGTAACCGGCAAAAAGGGGGCCCCACGCGGCCATACCGGCGAAGCGTTCGGAGAAGCCTACGAGCCCCAGCGAGATGGTCCATAGCTTGGTGTCGGAGAGGGTGACCAGGGGCCAGATGTAGTCGTTCCAGATCATCAGCGTGTTCATGATGGCGACCGTAAGGAGAATCGACTTGGAGAGCGGCAACACGACGCGCAAGAGGACCTGGGATTCACTGGCGCCGTCGATGCGCGCGGCATCGATGAGCTCCGCCGGGATCGAGGCGAAAAACTGCCGCAGGATGAAGATGGTCACCACCTGCCCGCCGCTGACGTACACCGCGACCAGACTCGTCAGGCGGTCGAGGAGACCGAGATCGCGCAGGACGAGAAAGGTCGGGACCAGCGTGATCATGTCGGGGATCATGATTAGGGCGAGAAGCGCCATGAACAGCGCTTCCTTGCCGAAAAACGAGAAGCGGGCGAACGCATAGGCCGCAAGGGTCGCGAAGGCGACGATGATGACGACCGAGGCGGCCGCGACCACCAGCGTGTTGGTGATATAGCCGCCGATGGCGTCCCAAGCCTCGCCGTAGTTCCCCCAGTGGAATGGATAGGTGACGGCGAAGTAACTGTGATAAAACTGGTGGATGTCCTTCACCGATGTGACGAGGGTGAAGAACATGGGATAGATGCTCAAGACCACCAGCACGATCAAGACGGCGTGCAGCGCAAGCTGATGGGGATCAAACCGCCGCAATAGCCCGTGCACCTGCATCACGACTCGGCCTCGCTGTAGGATTTGATGGACCGCTGGCTGATGTACGTTACGACGAGCAAGATAAGGGTCATCACGACTCCGATCGCCGACGCATAGCCGAATTTGTCGTATAAGAAGGCGGATTCGTAAAGGTAGAGTCCCGGGACCATCGACGAGACTCCGGGGCCGCCTCCGGTCATCACCATCACCGGGACGTAGCTCTCCATCGTGTTGATGATCGTCAAGATCAAGATCAGTTTGAGCTGGGAGGCGATCATCGGAAGCTCAACTCGGAAAAAGCGGCGCAGTGACACGGCCCCGTCCACGGCCGCCGCGTCAAAGATCTCCTTGGGGATGCTCTGCAGCCCACCGAGGTAGATCAGGAAGGCGAAGCCGGCGTTGCCGATGCCCGTCACCCAGGGAAAGCCGATGCCGATGACGGCGTACAGCGCCGTCTGGAAATCGCCGAGCCAGGCCCTGCGCCACGAGCCGAGCCCGACGGCGTCGAGCAACTGGTTAAGTAGACCGTCGTACGGATGATAGATGAACTTCCACAGAAGGAGAAGGACCATCGACGGCACGACGATGGGCGAGGTGAGAAGCACCCGGTAAAGGTATGCCGCCCGTTGATGCCGGACGTGAAAGACTAGCTTCGCCGCGAGGAGCGGGAAGACGAGGTTGAGGAACGATCTCCCCATGATGAACTTGACGACGTTAACGGCGGAGACGTGGATGATCTCGTCCCGGAAAAGCTGCGCGTAATTGGCAAGGCCCACGAACCGGCCGGCGGTGGCGCCATCCCACTGAAAGAAGGAATGGTAGACCGCCGACGCGGCCGGGTAATACTTGAGTGCGATCAATGCCGCAAAGGTCGGCAGGATGAACCAGTACGCCGTTTTCACACGCCCGCTCGCCACGATGGATCGCCCTTCTTACCGCTCGTCTTCCCGCATGAGCGCAACGCCTGACAGCTCTGTCTTCCTTCGCAGCGCTTAGGTCGCGCTGTGGGGGATTACCGACTCAACTCTTCGAGCAGGTCGGTCCAGCCATTCCGCTCGATCAGCTCGTCGGCCGCCTGCTCCATGTACCGTTGGATCTCGTCGGTCGCCTGGTCCATGTTCTTGCGCCCCGTCAGGTACTCTTGGAGCACCCGGTAGAACTGGTCGGCGTATTCCACCGTAAGCCCCCGGTAAAACGACTCGATGCGGAAGACACCATTTTCCACCGAGCGGATGAAGGGCTCAAGTTTCGGATCGATTCCCTCCAGGCTGATGAGTCCCGGGGAGTACCAGCCTAGATCGTTGGCCATCGGGATGTAGTTTTGCGGCGCGGTGATGAACATCAGCCAATCGATCACCTGATCGACGATGCCCTTATCGATGGTGGTCGCAGCCACCGTGAAGCTGCCGGCGCCGGTATAGCCGCCCACTGCGGGAGCGGAGATCCCGGTGGCGTAGGGCGAGCTCTCCTGCGTGATGCGAGGAAAGTCGAAGACTCCGAAGTCGAACTGCCTGAGGCTGTCGGATTCGAGCACCTTCACCCTGCTGGAGGTGTCGTAGAGCATGGCGGCCCGGCCGGTGACGAAGAGGCGGTACGCCGCGTCGGGATCGAGACTGAGATAGCCGGGTCCCCAGTACTGCGACCACTCTTTGAGCAGCCGCAGCTGTTCTTGCCACTGAGGGTCCTTCGCAGAGTAGGTACCGTTTTTGATGGCTCGGACCAATTCCTTTTGGCTGATCCCCTCGCCCTCGATCATGGTCCTCACCACGGGGGTCCCCGTGCCTTTGATCTCGGGCAACTTGGAGTCGAGGATCATGTCCTGGATGACGCGCAAGGACCAATTCGTGGTCGCCTTGGCGCCGGCCATGGGAAACGCGAAGGGAATATAGCCCGCAGCCTGGATCTTCCGCTGGATCTCCATGAACTCAGCCCAGGTCTCGGGAGGCTCGACGCCCGCTTTCGCGAAGATGTCTTTGTTATAGTAGATCCCAGTCCCAACCACTCCTGTGGGCAACACGTACATGTTGCCATCCGGAGCTACGCCTGTGGCCAGGGCACCGGGCTGGAAAATGTCGGCCCAGCGCCGGTTGCCTTCCACATACGGGTTGGGCTGCTCGAGGTATGGCTTGAGGTTTACGTACCAGCCTTTCAGATAGTGGCGGTTCACTTCGGAGAAAAGCTGGTTGCCAAGGTCGGGACCGCGGCCTGCTTGATACTGAGTAAAGAGCCAGGTCTCGTAGCGGTCCTGGGGAGTGATCTCCGGCAAGAACTCGATGGTCACGTGGGGATGGAGCCGCTTGTACTCCGCCGCCAGGACGTTGAGGTAGCTCGGGGGATCCCATCGGTCGGACTGAGTCCGAGCCCGCGGAGTGTACTCGCCCGCGTACATGCGGATCACGACTTCCGCTTGTTGGGCGAAGCTCTTGGTTGCGCCTGCGAGCAACCAAGCCGGAAGGAGCAGGAAGATCAAAAGCCACTTGGCTACGCACCGCTTCACAGCAATCACCAACCTCTTTGCGCTCTTGTCTGGCCTTGCAACAAGCACACATGCTCACACCGGCATCCGGCGAAACTCCGAGGGTGAGACGCCGTAATACCGTTTGAACGCCCGCCTGAGCGCCCGAGCGTCGCCGTAGCCGACGCTTTTGGCCGCCTGGTCCACCGTCAGGCCGTCGATCAGGATCAGGCGGGCCGCCTTGGCCGCCCGCACCCGGCCGATGAACCCTTGCGTCGTGTCGCCAAAGGAGCGTTTGATCAGGCGGTTGAGGTGGTCAGGCGTCCAGCCGTGGAGCCTTGCGAGGCTCTCGACGCTCAAGGGAGCGTGGCAGTTTTCCACGATATAGCGCGTTACCTCGCCGAGCTTTCGCTGGTAGGACGACCCTTCCCGGGGAGGAAGTCCGCTCTCGGCGACAGCCCGGCTGATCAGACCGGCTAGCGCCATCAGGTAGCCGCTCAAGACCACCTGGTATGACTGCTTCTTCGTCCGGTACTCCTGGTCCATTTTCCTGACGATCTGCCGCACCTCGGAGTTGGTCTCGGGCGAGAAGGTGACGTGGAAGTAACTGAGCGCAAATCGCTTATGACCTGTGATCTCTCCGATCAGCGATGCGGTGTCCGCCTTGAGCGACAGGACGTCAAGGGCCTGCTCCGTCAAGATGATGTTCCAAATCTGCGCCGGTTCGCCGCAGACCAGATCGTACCCGTGAGGGATCGACGGGTTGACGATGAAGAGGCTTCCGGCGCCGATCTGCTTGCGTGTCGGACCGTAAAGATGGATGAGGCTGCCGCTTTCGACATACACGATCTCGAAGAACTCGTGGATGTGGAGACCGGTTGAGGCAGTCACACGGTGCGAAACTACGGCCACCTCCTCGCCGTTGGTGAAAAGCTGCGAACGGGCAAGCATGGGCACGTGGAGCGCCGTGTCAGCCATCGCGCCGGTCTCCTCCATCCAGCACTCACCGACTAAGGCTCACTGCTTGCCTTGGATCTCTTCGAGGCAACGCCTGATGTACCCCCGGGACTGGGCGGCGATGCCCAGCGACTGCTCGCCCGGGTAGCTAAAGGCGCCGATCACTTCGAGGTCGAGCGCTCCCTGGTAGCCGGATTCGACGATGCGCTTAAGAAGCGGCGGCAAATCGAGTACGCCGAGGCCCGGGACTTGGTTGATCGGCGGACCGATCTGCTTGTCGGCACCGCCCAAGAGATCCCGGAAGTGGATATGGATGACGTGGGGCGCAAGCTGGTCCCACGCCGCCAGAATGTCCTCTCCCTCCCGGTAGAGGTGGGTGGCGTCATAGTTGATGCCGAGCCACTGGGAACTCGCAGCTTCGACGATCCGCAGCGCCGAGGCGACGTCGTGCACTGCCGCATGGACGTGGGCTTTAACGGAGACCTTGACACCGATGCTTTCCGCTTGGGCGGCCACTTCGGGGATGACCGCCTCCACCTGGCGCAGGTCCTCCTCGGTGTCCTTGCCGCCGGAGCCGGTCGAGACCAGAGGAACGCCCAGCGCCTTGGCGAGTCGCAGCGCGGAGTAGAACCACTCCCGTTGCTGGGGGTCGATCAGGTTGGCCACGGCTTCCATGGCGACGATTTTAAGCCCGCTTTCAGCCAGGATGTCCTTGGTGCGGGCGATGTCGTCGGCGCTGAAGTCGGGCCAGACGTGCCGCACGTTTCCAAGGCATGCGAGCTCGGCGGCTTCAAAGCCGGCCAGGGAGATGTACCGGAGGGCTTCCTTGAGATCCAGGGTGGCGAACAAGACGGTGTTGCATCCAATGATCATTGTCAAGACCCCTTTCAAGCCTCAGGGACCGGCCATGCGATGGTGGTCATGAGAGCAAGGTTCGTCTGTGACGTATCCATCCGGGAGTATTGGACGACAATGTTTACGTCGCTGGTCACCCGGATGGCGTATGGCACGAGTCGGGGAATCTCCACCCCGAGGCGGACCGGATCGTCCAGGCGCACATGCCAGGTTCGCTCCGCTCCTAGCGTGATGCGGACGCCCTTGATGGGATCCCGGTCTTCAAAGTAGAAGTCCAGCACGACGTTGGCCGGCACCGTTCCCGTATTGAGCAGGCAGATCGCCTCATGCCCTTTGAGACGGTCGTTTCCGGCCTCGGGAAGGTAGCAGTCGGGCACAAGCCACACTTTTGCGCCTTGGCCTTCCACAGCGAGCACCGCCTTTCTCAGGTGTTGGGTTTATCTCCGGCGTTTGCTAATTTTGAAGCGTCGGCCGACTTTCATTTACGCGGGCTTTGACTCAACACATTCGCCGCGATCACTTCTTTTGCTGCAAGTTCCTGGCATGGGAGAGGCTGCCGATGTACAAGTTGTCGTACGCCTCCTGCGAGCTCGTGAAAGGACCGCGGTTGAGACCGTGCCATTGCAGGTTGGTCATCATCGGGTTGGTGAGGCCGGTCTCCTTTTCCCTCTTCGCGATCCAGTCCTCCATCCGCTTTCTAAGGGCAGCCACGATCCCAGGCTCCTTGTCGGCGAGGTTGACGGTCTCGCCCGGGTCCAGGATGAGGTTGTACAGTTCCACTTCGGGCTTGAAGTGGAAGTCGGGCTCCAGAGCGACGATCAGCTTCCACTCCGGCGTGCGCCACCCGTGCTTGCGCATCCACGTGGCTTCGGTGATGTAAAAGTCGGTGTAGTTGGCTGTCCGCTCCCCGTGGATCAAGGGAAGGAGACTCCTACCGTCAAACTGGCGGTCCGTCTTGACGCCGACCAGCTCAAGGATGGTGGGCACTAAGTCCTGATGCAGGTTGATGCCGGGGACGCGCACTCCGGCCGGCAAAACGCCTGGAAGCCTCATGATCAGCGGAACATGGAGCGTACACTCGTACAACCCGTGATGGTCGAAGTAGCACTCGTGGTCCATCAGGGTCTCGCCGTGATCGGAGTTGATGATCACCAGAGTGTTGTCCGCGAGGCCCAGCTCGTCGATGCGGGTGAGGATCCGCTGGATGCAGGCGTCCATGTACGCTATGGCACCGTCGTACTGGGCGATGACGTACTCGGCGTCGGTGATCCCTTCGGGCATCCACGACTTGAAGTAGTCGGCGAAGGGCTTGAACGCAAGGACCGGCCGCATCGTGTCGACATTGGGGTTGCACGGATCCCCGCTGTAGAACAGGGTATCGAAGGGCTCGGGGGGCAGATAGGGCGAGTGGGGATCCATGTGCCGCATGAAGAGGAAGAACGGGGAGTCGCCCTTCGCAAGGCGCTCGAGCTCGGGGATCGCGACGCGATTCAGGTTTTCCGCCTTGGGAGCCTTGCCGGTCGGGTCGGGGTGCCAGCCCTCGTAGTCGATGTAGTTGTCAAACCCGCGCGAGCTTGGATTCCCCCGGAATCCGATGCACGTCGTCTCGTATCCCGCCTCCCGCAGGATCTCGGGAAGCGTCGCGACCCGGTCCGTGAGCCCTCCTTTGTGGCGGAGCGCGACGACCTGCGTCGAGAAGCAGTCCATCCCCGTCAGCATGGTGGCGTATGCCGGCGTGGTGGGGATGTGCGGTGAGTACGTCCGCTCAAACAAGACGCCGCTTTTGGCGAACTTGTCGATATGGGGCGTGGTGAGGCGATGGTAGCCGTAACAGCTCATGTGGTCGGCCCACAGGCTGTCGATGGCAAACATCACGATATTGAGCGGCTTTTTTGCCATGGACGCTTCCTCCTCGGAGTTGCTACTGACCAATTGCCCGCGAGCGATGGCTAGGCTCGGCCCAGCCGGTGGCCGGGTCAACGCCCCGGCGCATCAGATCGTGCCCCGCGGCAAGGGGAGGGGTGCCGGGCGGACCAGGGCGCCGCCGCGCTCGTGCGACTCGATCGCCGCGAAGGTGTACTCCAGCGTGGCGAGGGCGTCCCGCGCCGACCCGCGCAGCTTTTCACGGGGCACCTTGTTGGTCACGTCCTCCAGGAACGCATGGAGCCGGCGGGGGAAGGTCTGGTTGAAATCTTTGATGCCGGTATCCAGCACCCGGCTCGAAGGTTGCTGGCCGAGGCCCACTCTCTCGGGAGCCCAGACCGTGAGCTTTTCGATGCAGTTTTCGATGCAGAGCGTCCCCTTGGTGCCGCCCACTTCGACGCTCCACCAGCCACCCAGGCCCGACGGGACATCGCCTCTGTGGCTCAGCAAATAGCCGACGCAGCCGTTGACGAAGCGCATGTGGATGCTGGTTTGGGAATAGAGGTTTTCGCCCGCTGCCTGTCGAAACGCCGGCCGCCCAAAAAACGCCTGGATCTCGGCGACGTCGCCGCAGAGGTAGCGCATGACGCTAAAGGGATGTGCAAGGAACGCTTTGGCGTGGAAATAGGGATAGTCCTGGAAGCGGGGGTCTTTCGAAGGGCCGCCGTAGAGGGGCTCGCCGCCCGAAAAGCCCATCTTCATCAAGCAGTACCGCAGCTCGCCCAGCTCGCCGGCGGCGATCATGCGCTTGGCCTCTTCGGCAGGGGGAGTGAAGTAGTGGTTGAGATTGCAGGCGAAATAGACGCCTTTCTCTTCCGCCTTGGCCACCATAACCCGGGCTTCTTCCAGGTCGTTGGAGAGAGGCTTCTCGACGATGACGTGCTTGCCTCTTTCCAGCGCGGCCATGACGGGTTCGAAGTGCCAGCTCCCGTTTTCGTGGCCGCCGGTGGAGACGTCGACGATGTCGATGTCGGGATGCGCATCGAGCATCTCCGCCACCGAGCCATAAGCCTTAATGCCGTACTCCGCGGCGACTTCCTCCGCCTTTGCGAGCACAGTGTCGCAGACTGCCACCAGTTCGGCCAGGGGATCGTCTTTGTAGCACTTCAGGTGCAGCTTTCCGATGCCGCCTACGCCTACAAGACCGATTTTGAGTGCCAAGGCTTGCCCTCCTTCAGGTTTGTGTTCCGCCCTGACTTTTCAATAAACGGTATTGTTGAGGAGTTATACCCTGCGTTCGGCCCCGATTCCTGGGTTTCAAAACGACATGAAGCGGACCGTATCCGATCTCGGGGTGATGCTGCAGCAAGAGAGCGGATTGGGTCCTCTTTGTGTCGCGTTGGGTCCTAGGAAGAAAAGCCTCGTCGGGCGTATTGAATTATCCTAAAACCCATCACAAATGCCGATCGATCTGACAGTCAGGGGTGAACGTGATGAAAAAGGTGAGAGTCGGCCTGATCAGCTTCGCGCACGGACATCAGCGGGGCTGGGCCGAGGTGTTCTCCAAACGCCCGGACGCCGAGGTCGTAGCCGTCTGGGACGACGACGAACGCCGCGGGAGAAAGCAGGCTGAGCTCCTGGGAGTCGAGTTCGTGCCCGACCTCGATGCGCTGCTCGCAAGGAGCGACGTGGACGCCGTCACCATCTGCTCCGAAAACAGCAAGCACGCCGCTCACGCCGTCAAGGCGGCTCAGGCCGGCAAGCACATCATGATGCAAAAGCCGATGACGACCTCGCTGGAGGAGGCGGCGCGGATCGTCGAGGCGGTAAATCAAGCCGGCGTCACCTACATGCAGGCGTACAACCTGCGGTTTGATCCCCTCCATTTGAAGGTGAAGGAGCTNGTGGAAAGTGGCGCCATTGGGAGAGTCAGCGTCGTGCGCCGCCGTCACAGCCACCATTTCGGGCTTACCGTCGAAGACACGAGCAACGTCCTCAGCTGGATGGCAAAGCGCGAGCTTTCGGGCGGGGGCGCCCTGATGGACGAAGGGGCGCACGCCCTCCTTTGGTTCCTGTGGATGTTTGGGCGGCCCAAGCGCGTCTCGGCGCACATCGGCACCGTGATGCCCCATCTGGAAGTGGACGACCACGCCCTGCTTACCCTGGAGTTTGACGGGGGCCTCGTGGGCACCTTGCAGACGAGCTGGATCGAAATCGCCGCCGGGCCGACAATCGAGATCTACGGAGACGAGGGAGCCATCATCGCCACGGGGACGGACATCTCGTCGACCCGATTTCCCGCCGCGGACGGCCCGCCTTTGCGGGTGTTCCGCAAGGCGAGCGGGAAGTGGGAGTATCCCGAGGTGGAGCTCGTTTTGGCAAGAACCGTCCCGCCGGCTAACGCGTTCATCGACACGCTGGTCAAAGGAGAGCCGTCGCCTGTGCCGGTGGAGACGGCCAAAGCGGCGGTGGAGATCGCGATGGCGGCCTATGAGTCCTCGAGGACGGGAAGAGTCGTCGCCTTGTAGCGGAGGATTGAATTGCCAGGAAACGAAGAACTGATTGGATTTGGCGCCGGGCGCAGGAGGGGCTAGCCTATGAACGGATCGTTTCGACCTTTGTCCAATCCCTTGGACGGGACTCCCAAGGTGCAGATTTCTCTCGACGTGGAGACGCTCGGCGATGCACTTCCGATGGCGGAGATCGCGGTGCGGGCCGGCGTCGACTTTCTCGAGGTGGGCACCCCGCTGATCCTCGGCGAAGGGCTGCACGCCGTGCGGGCCCTTCGGGAGCGCTACCCCACGCACCCAATCGTAGCCGACCTCAAGACGATGGACGCAGGCTTTCTTGAGGCGGAGATGATGTTTAAGGCGGGCGCTACGTTTGTCGTGGTGATGGGGGTGGCCCACGAGCATACCATCCAGGAGGCGGTGCGGGCGGCCCGCACATATGGCGGCTACGTCATGGGCGACATCATGCTTCATCCCGACAAGGTCGCGATCGCAAAGCGCATGGAGGAACTGGGCGTCGACGTCATCGTCGTGCACACCGGATACGACGAGCGGCACGCCGAGGTCGGCAAGTCGCCTCTGGACGATCTGCCGGCCATCCGCCAGGCGGTGCGCGTGCCGCTGCAGGCGGTAGGGGGTCTCTCCCTAGAGCAGGCGGCCCAGACCCCGCTTCTTGGCGCACAGCTGGCCGTGATCGGTGCGCCGCTCGCCGTCGACGACAGGGCGCTTAAGCCCGGCGCCGATGACGCGAGGCTCTTCGAGATCATTACCTCTTTCGTTCAAAGGGTGAAATCAGCCACATGAGCGCGCGACAAACGATGCCCGCCGTCGTCCATTATGCCCTCGAAAAGGGAGCTTGCGAGCTGCGCGAGGTGCCCGTGCCCCAGATCGGCCCTCACGATGTCCTGCTGCAGACGGCCGCCGTCGGCGTCTGCGGCAGCGACGTTCACCAGTACTACAACACCCATTCATGGACGGTGAACGTCCCGGTCGTCCTGGGACATGAGTTCTCCGGCGTGGTCGTGGCCGTTGGAGCGGAGGTCAGAGGGTTCAGGCCAGGCGACCGGGTGGTCAGCGAGACGGCCGCCGTGGTCGATCCCGATTCGCCGTTTACTCGCTCGGGCCGCCCATTCCTCGATCCGAGCAGAAAGGGATTCGGATACGGTGTCGACGGCGCAATGGCTCCTTACGTCCGTGTGCCCGAGCGCTGCCTGCATCGTGTGCCGGAGGGGCTCGACATGGTGCGGGCCGCGTTGGCCGAGCCGTGCTGCGTCGCGTACCACGCGGTGGCCGAACGTTCACCCATCAAGCCGGGGGACGTGGTGATCGTGATCGGCCCCGGGCCGATCGGGCTTTTGTGCGCCCAGATTGCGGCGCTCCGCGGAGCGGGTGAGGTGATCGTCGTCGGGCGCAAAGCCGACGGGGCTCGCCTTGAGCTCGCGAGACGGCACTGGGCGACGCGCACCTTCGTCTCCGAAGAGGTGGACGTGGCCTTAGCCTTGCGGGAGATCGGCGACGGCTACGGCGCCGACGTGGTGATTGACGCCGCCGGCGCCTCGACCGCGCTCAAGGACGCCGTCACCTGGGTCCGTCCAGGCGGTCATATCACCAAGGTGGGGTGGGGGCCGCAGCCCATGAACTTCTCGCTCGACCCGCTGGTGCAAAAGGCCGCGACGCTGGTGGGCAGTTTCAGCCACACTTGGAGCATCTGGGAGAGGGTCCTCTGGCTGATGCGTTCGGGAAAACTCGACCCCTCGCCGCTGGTGGGGCGCACCGCTTCTCTTTCGGAGTGGGAGTCGTGCTTTGAGGACATGCATTCCGGCCGTATTTGCAAGGCCGTTTTGCTCCCGAACGGCCCCGTCGCTTCCTAAGGGGAGAGGAGCGAGGCGCATGGTCAGCTTGGCGGTGTTTCCGAAAGGGTTTTTTGACGCTTTGGTGAGCGGGAGAATGAGCCTTGAGGAGTGGCTCGACCTCGCGGCGACGCTCGACGTCGACGGGGTCGAGCTATACCCCGCCTTTTTCCGTAAGGACGACGAGGAGTACGTCGGCCGCATCGGGGAGCGAATCCGCTCCCTGGGCCTTGCCATGCCGATGCTTTGCCATTCGCCCGACTTCACCCAGCGAGATCCAAGCCTGCGGGAGAAGGAAGTCGAGATCCTGCGCCGGCGCGTCGACATGACCGCACAGCTGGGAGGGAAGTACTGCAGGGTCTTATCGGGGCAGCGCCGTCCCGACGTCGAGGAGGAGGAGGGAATCAACTGGGTCGTCTCGTGCATCGAACAGGCGATTCCTCACGCGGAGGTGGCCGGGGTGGTCTTGGTCCTCGAAAACCATTATAAGGACGGCATGTGGACGCTGCCCGAGTTTGCCCAGAGCAAGGAGCGTTTTTTGCGGATCTTGCGGGCGTTGCCGTCCCCGTGGTTAAAGGTGCAGTACGATCCGTCGAACGCGGTCGTGGCAGGGGACGACCCTTACGAGCTTTTGGAAGCGGTCCTCGACCGCGTGGCGACCGTCCACGCCTCCGACCGCTACCTAGAAGGCGGAACCCTTGCGGATCTGCGGCGCATGGACGCCGATCCTCAACATGGGTACGCTCGCATCCTAAAGCACGGCGTCATAGGCGAAGGGCTGAACGATTACGACCGCATCCTCGGAACACTGGCCCGAGCGGGCTTCTCCGGCTGGATCAGCATCGAGGACGGAGAGGGCCCGACGATCGCGGAGGGTATGGAGAACCTGCGGCGCAGCGTGGCGTTTTTGCGGGGGAAGATCGCTGAGCATTTCCCACGGGACACAGAGGAACGCTTGTTCTGATCGGGGTCAAACAGCTCTCATGGCGCGGTTTCCTCGCCGCGCCATGAGAGCGCGCGAACGAAAAAGCGAAAAGAAGCCGGAATCGTAAGTGCACACTTGGTCTGCTCCGGCTCTATAGCCCGACGTTTAGAGATACAGAAGATCGAAAGGAAAATGCGGACAAATGACATAAAAAGAGATATCAAACAAATAGAGAGTGGGGAGTGGTGGATGCGTGAAAATCGGAAAATATAGGTTAATGGGTTTTATGGGTTTATTGTGGTTTTTGGTCGGCGGCACGGTATTCGCACAGCTCCCAGTCGACATCCCCAGGAACGAGCTCCTCATCCTCGATCAAATCTTCCGCTACAGCGTCGCTGAAAACTTCAACGTCTGGTTGCCCGTCGGGCCCCCGACGCCCACCCGGCAAGCGTTGATTACCGACACCCTGTGGTACATCGACCAGCAGACGGGTGAATGGATCAACTCCCTAGCCAAATCGGAGCCACGCTACAATGACGATTTCACCCAGATGGTCGTCGAGCTTCGAGAGGGCATCTACTGGAGTGACGGTGAGCCCTTCACGGCCGACGACGTCGTCTTTACGGTGAAGACCCTGATGGCTAACCCAGGCATGAACTGGTCGGCCACGCTCAGCCTTTTCGTCCGTGAAGTGTACAAAAGAGACGACTACACGGTCGTCTTCGAGCTGAAGGAGCCCAACTCCAGGTTCCATACGCTCTTCACCGCGCGCTACAACGCCATCTACATCATGCCCGAGCATGTCTGGAGCAGCGTCGCCAGTCCCATGCAGTTCAGGTTCTGGCCGCCTGTCTCCCTCGGCGCGTACGTGGTGCGGGATGCGGACCCGGCTGGATACTGGGAGCTCTTTGAGCTGCGAGAAGACTGGGAGAGGACGACAGTCGGCCAGATCACCGGCAAACCGGGGCCCAAGTACATCCTGACCATCTTCTACGGGCCCAACGAGCGCAAGGTGATCGCGATGGCCCAACACGAGCTGGACCTCTTGATCGACCTCGACATCGAGGCGTTCCTCGCCTTGATGGAGCGCAGCTCGACGGCGCGCTCGTGGTACCCGGAATTTCCTTACGCATGGCCCGACGAGCTGGACGTCCGCTTCATCGGTTTCAACCTCGACCGGGGCGACTTTTACTCCGACCCGGAAGTGCGCTGGGCCCTGACGCTAGCTCTCGACATCGTCGAGCTGCAGACGGAGTATATCGGCGGCGTCGCGAGGGTGACCCCTATCCCGCAGCCCGGAACGCCCTTGTTGAGCCAGTATTACCACAAGCCTCTTGAGCCGTGGCTGCGGGGGTTCACCATCGACGTGGCGGGAGAGCCGTTCCAACCGTACGACGACACGGTGCCCGAGCGGATCGCCGCCTGGGCCAGGGCACAAGGGTACGACGTGCCCGACGATCCAGAAGTTCTCGAGGCGCTCTTTGGCATCGGCTGGTGGAAGCACGCCCCCGACGTGGCTGAAAAGATCTTGCTGAGCAAAGGATTTACCCGCAACGCCCAAGGGCGTTGGCTTACCCCGAGCGGTGAGCCCTGGCGGTTCAACATTATCGCCCCGCCCGATGAGGTCGACACGTTCCGCCTGGCCCTCGGGGCGGCGGACCAGTGGACCGCCTTTGGCATCGAAGTCGACGTGGAGGCGGTCGAGCGCGATCCGTACTACGCTCGCAACAGCATCGGCGACTTCGTCGCGACGTCCTCTTGGGGTGAAGGCGGAGGCGGCGCGGCCAACGCGGTCGTCGACAAGTGGCAGTACATGCAGGGTTTCCACACCCGCTACTACCGCCCGACCGGGACCCCGGCAGCGGCCGGCAACATCTTGAGAGTCCGCTCGGAGGAGCTCGACAGGCTCATTGATGAGCTGGGAGCCCTTTCTCCCGACGATCCTGCCGCATTGGAGTTGAACCACGGGTTCATGAAGCTCTGGGTGGAGAACATGTGGAGCATCCCGCTGGTCAGCTTCAAGAAGTTCATCACCTTCGACGAGTTCTATTGGACCAACTTCCCGACGTCGGAAAACCCCTACGGACAGCCTCTTTATTGGTTCGTCGGCTCACGCTTTGTCTTGCCGCACCTTGAGCCGACGGGCCGCTGAGGTCGCCTGCAAAACCCTCATATGACGCCAAAAGCCGAAGTCCAGCCCCTTCCCGGGAGCACCCCGGGGAGGGGCCCTTAGGGGGAAAGGGTTTGGAACTCCTCAAGCGGTACATCCTCCCGCGCTTTCTGCAGTGGTTGATCGTCATCTTCGTCGGCGTCACGGTCGCGTTTGTCGTGCCGCGCCTTTCGCCCATAGATCCGGTGCAAAATACGCTAAACCGGATGGCGGTGTACGGAATTATGTACCCCGAGGCCGTCGACATGCTGCGGGCTACTCTCGAAGAGCTTTACGGCCTCAAAGGGACGATCTTCGAACAATACGTCGCCTTTTGGCGCCGCCTTTTGACGGGGGATTTTGGCCCGTCGCTCACGGTCTTTCCGACGCCGGTAAGCCAGCTCATCCTCCAGGCGCTCCCGTGGACACTCGGGCTTTTGGTCACGTCGACCGTCGCCTCGTGGCTGTTTGGGATCTTCATTGGTACCTTGGCCGGCGTCTACTCGGGGTCGAGGCTTTCTCGCGCCTTGGAGACCATGGTACTCTGCATCNCGCCGATTCCCTATTACATCATGGCGCTCACCCTGGTACTTCTCTTCGCATACGCCATCCCTGTCTTTCCGCTGGCCGGGGGTGCNGCCATCGGCCTGCGACCCAGCTTGAGCTGGCCCTTTATCGGAAGCGTTCTGAAGCACGGGTTCTTGCCGGCGTTGTCGCTGGTGGTCATCTCCACGGGATGGCATTTTCTCAGCCAAAAGGCGTTGACGTCGACGCTGGTAAGCAGCGACTTCGTGACCTACGCACGGATCGCGGCGGTGCCGCGCCGCACGATCTTGTATCACTACTTGGTCCGGAACAGCCTCCTCCCTCAGGCGACGGACCTCGCTCTGTCTTTGGGGACAGTATTCGGAGGAGCTTTAATCACAGAAGTCGTCTTTTCGTACCCCGGGATCGGCCAGGTGTTGCACACGGCCATTTTCCAGGGCGACTTCAATTTGATGATGGGCATCATCGTTTTGTCGGTGGTCGGGATCGCGACCGGCGCCTTGGTCATCGACCTCATGTATCCGCTGCTCGACCCCCGCATCCGTTATCGCTGATCCGGGGAGAAGGAGCGTGGCGTCAAAGTGGGAGTCCTGAAGGATCTGATCCGTTACGACCGCAGGTTTCTGATGGGCTTTGTCCTATGCATCCTCGTCTTTTTGACCTTCCCGATCTCGCTCTTTTCTCCCTATGACCAGGCGGCGCGGAGGGTAGTCCCGCCCAACCTTGCGCCTTCCTGGGAGTATCCGCTGGGCACCAATGCCTTGGGCCAAGACATCGCCTGGAACCTCGTCTTTGCCTTGCGCAACTCGCTGATCATCGGGCTTCTCGCGGCGGTGCTGTCGCGTGTGATGGCGACGCTCATCGGGCTCATCTCCGGATACCTGGGCGGTCTGACGGATCGCATCGTCTCGACGATCACCGATAGCTTCATCGTCATTCCGCGCCTTCCCATCCTGGTCTTTCTCTCCTTCGTGATGAGGGGACGATTGGGCACGATCGGCATCGCCTTGCTTCTCGCATTCCTGGATTGGGCGTGGCCGTCCAAGCGGTACCGCTCTCAGGTGCTTAGTCTCAGAGAGCGGGAGTTTACCGAGACGGCGCTCTTTTCGGGAATGAGCACGTTCTCCGTGGTGACGCGGGAACACCTGCCTTTTCTCGTTCCCTATATCATGGCAGACGTCATCAGCGGGTTTCTCTGGGCGATGGGCATGGAGATCACCCTGTCCGTCCTCGGACTCACGTCGCTTTCCATTCCGACGATCGGAACCATGATCTACTGGGCCAACTACTACCAAGCCATGTTGCGGGGTACGTGGTGGTGGATCGGACCGCCGGTGGTCGCTTCCATCGCGACCGTCATCGCTCTTTACTTGCTCTCGGTAAGCCTGAGCGAGTTCCTCGACCCGAGAACGCGGCTAAAGCGGATCAAGACCCGAGCGGAGACGAGTTGAGATGAGGGCGCCTAGGCGAGAGAGACTCCAGCCCGTGCAAAGGACGGTGCGTCGAAAGTGAGCCTGGTACGTGCTGAAGGCCTGCGGGCCTATTACATCACCAACGCTTACGGCGTCCGCCGGGTCGTGAAGGCGGTGGACAACGTCACCCTTGAAGTGCGCGAGAACGAGATCCTGGGCATCGCAGGCGAATCGGGCTGTGGGAAGAGCACGCTGATGAAAACGCTTCTTGGCATCGTGGAACCCCCGCTTTCGGTGGTAGGAGGTAGGGTGGTCTACACGGTGAGCGGACGGGAGCTGGACGTCGTGCGCACTCCCCAGGAGGTCCTGGACGAGGTGCGCTGGAGCCACGTCTCCTACATCCCCCAGGGCTCCATGAACGTCCTCAACCCTGTGCGTAGAATCAAACACATTTTCCGTGATTTTATCGCTCACCGGGGAAAGCGGATGAGCCCGGCGGAACTTCTGGACTGGGCGACCCGGCACCTTAAGCTTCTCGGACTTCCTTCTGAAGTGCTCGAAGCCTATCCGCACCAGCTCTCGGGCGGCATGAAGCAAAGGGTGACCATCGCGCTCGCGACAATCTTGAAGCCGCGGGTCGTCTTCGCGGACGAGCCGACGACGGCCTTGGACGTGATCGTCCAGAGGGGCGTGATCCAGTTGCTTTCCCGCATCCAGGCCGAGGAGAAAAACTCACTCGTCTTGGTCACCCACGACATGGCCGTGCACGCGCACTTAGCTCACCGGATCGCGATCATGTACGCGGGAAAGGTGATCGAAGAAGGGAGTACGGCGGAGATCTTTCGAGCCCCGCAACATCCCTATACGCAGTATCTCATCGGCTCGCTCCCGAGGATCGGGAGCAAGGGGTACCGCACCAGCGCTCCGGGGAAC
>NICF_comb_assmDRAFT_10000532_pt1 | contig 32310 bp, 27 predicted proteins | sample NewIslPassag4_SG_FD_11279 | JGI IMG/M metagenome (IMG submission 11279)
GTGACGAAGACGAACGAAGAAGACGGTGTGGCGTACTACCTAGAAAAACTTTTGTTATCATAAATAAAGGAACTAATTTTCGTCTTTATTTTTACGTCTCCTCCATAAAAAGGAGGAGTTTCGTTTTATTTCAACGGGTAGAAAATGAACTTTCGCATAAGCTATGGTAAACGGCAATTGCCGTTAGTATGGGAGGGATTGGAATGGGACGAAGCAGCAAATCGAAACGTTTCATAAAGCATGCCGCTGACGCCGTACAGAAACATGCCGAAAGGATTCCTTACCATATGACTTATGCCGAAGCGGAAGCCCGGAAGTTAAGAAACGAATCTTCTCCTTTGGAGGGTTGGGAATAATGGGCAACCAATTGTTGCAACAAGCCCGGGATTTTGTTGAGAAACTGAAAGGAAAAAAAGATGATATCTCTGAGGAAGATATTGAAAAGGCTAAAAATGCCATATCTTCCGCCTTTAAGAATTCCACGATGGCAGAACAGGAATTGCTGAGCCAATACCAAAAGGAACTGGAAGAACTAGAAATACGATAAAACCGGGGCGAAAATGCCCCGGTTTTATTCCTTTCGGAAAAAGCCAATTACTCCCTCGGTTTTTAAAATATTTGTAAAGGCTTTCGGATCGGTCTTTTGCACAATCCTTTTAAGCTCAAACAATTCATAACGGGTGATAACCGTGATCAGCATGTGCTTGTCTTCGTTCGAGAAGGCCCCTCTAACGGGGACAATGGTCACCCCGCGGGTTAAACATTGAAAAATCTCCTTTTTCAGATCTTCGGCCTGTTTTGTTACGATCATCGCCGTTAGTTTCTGGGATTGGGTATGGATGATATCAACCACTTTCGACATCGCAAACAAGACCACCAGAGTATATAGTGCCTGTTCCCAGCCGTATAAAGAACCGGCCGTAATAATGATAATGCTGTTAAGAAACATCGAATACTTTCCAATCGGCTCGTCCCTCCATCTGGATATCAATAAAGCGACGATATCCATTCCTCCAGTTGAAGCTCCATACCGAAGGGTAAGACCGATTCCTATGGCACTTATCACCCCTCCAAAAACCGCATTAAGTAAAATATCATGGGATAATCGATAAACGGGAATGACATTCAAGAATAATGAAGAGAAAAGAACACTTAGAAAACTATAAACCGTAAAGGATTTACCGATTCTTCTCCAGGCAATAATGGTAACAGGGATATTTAAAATCAACAAAATAAGTCCAACGGAAATCTTGAGCCGAAAAAAATCATATAAAAGTCTCGAAATTAATTGGCTAAGACCAGAAAAACCGCTTGAATAAATATTGGCTGGAATTAAGAAAAAATTCATGGATATGGAAAAAATAAAAGCCCCGATAATGACAACAAGCAACTTTTTAATGTTTCCTAATATCACGATCATTCCTCCGCAATGACTGGAATCAGGATATTAGTATACCCAATTTCAAAAATTAAATAGTAAATAGTTTAAATAATTTGGACATAGTGGTAAACTGTTAAAAAGTGATTTGAAAGTGGTGATGATATGCCAAAAATTAAAATTATAACCGACAGCGGATGCGACTTGCCTNTTTCCTTTTTGGAAGAACATGACGTAACTTTCCTTCCTTTAAAGGTTCTCTTGGATGGGAAGGAATACGATGACATGGTCAGTATTGATTCAAAAACTGTTTTTCAGGCTATGCGGGAAGGACAAGTTCCAAAAACATCCCAAGTCTCTCCATCCAGGTTTGAAGAAGTGTTTACCGAAGTAGCCGAAGAAAAGAGATCCGCCATTTACATTGCATTTTCCTCCGAACTTTCGGGGACATACCAGACTGCCGTAATGGTCAAAGAACAAGTGTCCGAAAAATATCCGGATTTTGATTTGGATATAGTTGACACAAAATGTGCCTCCCTTGGTCAAGGACTCATTGTCCGCCATGCCGTAACGTTGGCTGAAAAAGGGATGGACAAACCGACCATTCTTAAAGAAGTCCAAGCTATGGCTAAAGGAATGGAACATTTATTTACCGTCGATAATCTGGAATATTTGCGCCGGGGTGGACGAGTATCCCGATCCTCCGCCTTTATCGGGGGCATATTAAATATTAAACCCCTCCTTAATGTGGAAGATGGGAGACTTGTCCCTCTAGAAAAGCATCGTGGACGGAAAAAAGTGTTAAAACGAATGATTGATTTAATCGGCGAACGGGGAACAAACCTGGAAAATCAAATTATCGGCATCAGCCACGGTGATGATGAAGAAACGGCCTTATTTTTGAAAGAAGAAATTTCAAAAATCTATGGAACCAAACATTTTCTTATCAATATGATCGGTTCTGTCATCGGTGCCCATGCGGGTCCTGGCACTGTAGCGGTTTTCTTTTTAAACAATACCGAGAATATAAATTTGCAATTTACCTAATACTAAAGGCGAAGAGAACCTTCCCTTAAGATTTTCCAAGAAGGCGAAGGTTTTTGGACCTATGGGAAAACCGAAAATGCCGAAAGGGTGATTCTATGTCGCGCACCGCAGATGATGACAAAAAACCCGTGGATAACCAGGCTAAACGGGAACAGAAAAACGAAATTCGAGAGAAAAACCGAAAGGCCGGAAAATTCCAATATTCCAAAAAAACGGATCACCTGTAAATGAAGATAAGAAGCAAACGCCTTATATAAATCGGCTCTTTCCCGGTTTATAAGGCGTTTTTTATTGGTTCCCATAATCTGGGAAATAAGGTCCGCTTTTGCCAAATCGAGTTGTCTCCGTAAACAGAATTCATTATAATGGTAGTATGAAAAGAACGGAGGATTCGAAATGGCGAAGGAAAGTTCATTTGATATTGTTTCTAAAATTGATTTTTCAGAAGTAACCAATGCCATCAACATGGCAATGAAAGAAATTCAAACCCGTTATGATTTCAAAGGTTCAAAAAGTGACATCAAACTGGAAGGCGAAGAGCTTGTTTTGATTTCCGATGATGAATTTAAAATGAACCAATTGAAGGATGTCCTGTTTGGTAAATTGGTCAAACGGCAAGTTCCCGTCAAAAACATCCAATACGGAAAATTGGAAAATGCCTCCGGTGGTACTGTACGGCAACGAGCCAAATTGGTTCAAGGGATTGACCGGGACAATGCGAAAAAAATTAATACCCTCATAAAAAATAGCGGCATTAAAGTAAAAAGCCAAGTTCAGGACGATCAAATCCGGGTTTCCGGCAAGAGCAAAGATGATTTGCAAAAAATCATTGCCCTCGTGCGGGAAGCCGACCTTCCGATTGATGTTCAGTTTGTGAATTTCCGTTAAAACCTTGAAAATTTGAAGGGGAACCAATGGACTTTCTTAAGACCCATTGGTTCCCCTCTTTTCTTTTTCCCAAAAAATTGAGCTTGCAACAAAGGCTCCAAACCGACTTAAAGGGATAAACTTACTTCCAGCCCTCCAGCATGAGATGGGTGAATTTCTTCCTCGTTCCAGAATAAGTGCTTCCCATCGCCATGATGGAGAATAATATTCAATTTATCCCAACTTGGTTTAAAGTTCCCCTCTACAGAGGATTGCAGATGAATTTCGCCTTTCTTATCCACCATGTCAATTTTTAAGCGAATATATTCTCCATTCTCATAATTGAAGGTTTCCCCATCATCATCATAGATCGAGAAAGAATAGGTGGTTTCTTTTCCGCAATATAAGTGCAAGTTTAACCTTTCATCCTTTTCCCCGGTATGGGATTTTTCTTCCCCAAGAACAAGAGCGGTTCCTTCTTTCACGAAAATAGGCAAGATTTCAAGAGGTGCTTCAATCATATGATGTCTTTTGCCTTCGAAAACCTCATCTGTCCAATAATTCACCCATCTGCCTTCCGGAAGATAAACTATCCGCCGATGCTTGGAAGGTTCCATGACGGGGGCAATGATCACATTATCTCCGATCATGAACTGATCATATAAATTATAAGTTTGCGGATCCTCCGGATATTCCAATAGAAGGGGACGCATCATCGGGATTCCTGTTCTGCTCGCTTCCTCAAACAAGGAATACCATTGGGGAAGCCACTTATAGCGGAGCTGGATATATCTTTTTATGATGTCCTCATATTTTTGTCCGAAGCTCCATGGTTCCTGTCTTCGGGTTCCAATGGCACTATGGTTCCGGAAATATGGGATAAAGGCTCCTAGCTCTATCCATCTGGTGAAAAGTTCAGCATTTGTATCATGGGCAAAACCGCCAATATCTGAACCGGCAAAAGGAACACCTGATAAACCAAGGTTCATGATCATCGGCACAGTCAATTGGAGATGCTCCCAGAAGCTGCGGTTGTCCCCGGTCCAAACGGCCGCATAGCGCTGGATCCCGCTATATCCGGCTCGGGTTAGGACAAAAGGCCGTTTCCCCGAAAGCTGGTTTTTCATGCCTTCATAGGTTGATTTGGACATCATTAATCCATAAATATTATGAAGTTCCCGGTGGGTTTTTGGATCCCCATCATTGGCATGGACAACCTCCAGGTCCATCGTTTTTGTCTCATTGAACACGGCAGGTTCATTCATGTCATTCCAAATGCCTTCAATTCCCAGATTTGTATAAAAATGATGGAGGTCTTTCCACCATTTTCGAACCTTTTCTTCGGTAAAATCAGGGAAGGCACTTTTTCCGGGCCATACATCGCCAAAAAAGATATTCCCTTCCAAATAGGTGCAAAAATATTTGTTTTTTATCCCTTCCTGATACACTTGATATTCCGGGTCAACTTTAACTCCCGGGTCGACAATGGTAACCACCCTTACTCCTAAATCCTTCAGACCTTTAATCAATTTTTCCGGGTTCGGGAAACGGGTTCTATCAAAAGTAAAAACTCGATAACCGTCCATATAATGGATGTCCAAATATACCACATCGATCGGGATTCCCTTTTCTTTAAAGTTCTTTACGAGTTCCAAAACTTCTTCTTCCGTTTCATAACTATACCGGGATTGGTGGTAACCGATTGCCCATTTTGGTGGAAGAGGAATTCGACCGGTTAGCTCTGTGTATTGGCCGATTACATCCTTCATGTGAGGTCCGCTAAACACATAGTAATTCAAGGTCCCCCGATCGGCTTCAAAGGAATAATGCCCTTCCTCTTTCATGTTAAATGTCGTTTTAGAAGGATTATCTAAAAAGATTCCATAAGAGCGGCCTTCCCGATGGGTGATGAAAAAGGGAATGGATTGGTATAATGCATCCGTTTCCGGGTTATGTGGCGCATATACATCCGTATTCCACATTGTATAAAGTTCCCCGCGTTTATCCAAAAAACCGGTTTTTTCACCGAACCCATAAAAATGATCCTTTTTTTCCATCTCTTTATAGCACAGGACCTTTCCATCCGCAGTATATCCCATGCCAATTTCTTTTTCCTTCACTAGAAGCGTTCCTTCTCCATCATAGATCGAAATACGTAGAGGAGATTTGGAAAGCTTAACAAACAATCGAGTTGTCGAAAGGAAAAGTTCTTGTTCTTTATCTTCGAAGGAAACTTTTACCTTTTTCGGTTCCAAAATGACCGCCCGACTTATACCGCTTTTTTTCTTTCCACGAGGTACCATTTCCACACGAAGAATATCTTCCCGATAGAAACTTAAATAAACATCTCCACCCTCACAGCGGGCAAGAAAACCCTTCTCCAATTCTTCAAAGGAAAGGAGCTTTCCGATATCATAGAAAGTTTCCCCTTGTATCCGTGAAAACCGATCAGGCCTAATGGCAAAACTTGTTGTATCTAGCACGATTATCAATTCCTTTCTAAGNTCTTTCATTCCATTATTTTTTCCTCTTTCTTAACCAAACAATGGCACCTGATACAGCTACCAGACCTAACACCCCAAATATAATAGGGAGATAGGATGTGAATGATGATGAATTGGATTCGATCAGGTAAATTTCCGCTGTTTCACCGGCCAAGCTAATGGTATAGCCATTCTTCCCTTCTTTAATCGGTTTCGCTACCGAAAGTAACGGTCGCAACTCTGCATTCGGAAAGTCTTCACCGGATATGGTATAGGACTGATTTTCTGACGTATTATTGATGGCTACAAGTACTTTCTCATCCCCATAACTTCTTTCATAAATGGCAAATCCCCCTTGGTCTAGAAGGAAGTCAAAATCCCCCCGCCGTAAAGAAGGATATGTCTGTCTAATTTCCCCCAGACGGGAGATATAGTCAACAAGTTCATGGTCGGAAAACTCCATCATTCTCCGATTATCGGGGTCATTTCCACCATCTAGCGCAACCTCAGTACCGTAATATATAATCGGGATTCCCGGGGCGGTATACATATAGGTTAACGCCATTTTCCAGCGGTCCACCGGATCTTCTCCCCTTTCCAAAACCATTCTGGTAAACCGGGGATTATCATGGTTATCTAGAAAATTCCCAAGGACATACGGATTTTTATAAAGAGATTGGTTTCGTTTCCAAACGGCTTCCAATTTGCCGAGGGACTGATCCGGCGATAAGAATATTGAATTAGCTACATTATAGAATGGGTAGTCCAACACGGAATCAATACCTGTTTCTACATAACTGGCTACATATTGGGCATCGTTATGCCAAACTTCGCCAATCAAGAAAAAGTTCTCTTTGACCGACTTTACTTCTTTTGCAAATTCCTCCCAAAACCATTTTGGAACATGTTTAACCGTATCCAAACGAAATCCATCAATATCCGTTTCTTTAATCCACCATTTGGCCATCTCAATCAAATAATCCTTTACTTCAGGATTTTCTTGAGCCAAATCTGGTAGTCCAGCAAGACGGCCATTTTCCACCTCCGTTTGATTGTTCCAATTGATGATCGGGTTATCTTCATGGAACCAGTCCTGCTTTTCCGGGTCATTTAACCATGGATGCTTGTAACCGGTATGATTGACCACCAGGTCTAAAATGATTTTTATATCCCTTTTATGTGCCTCATTAACCAATTTCTTAAATTCCTCTAAAGTGCCAAAATGTTCCTCGGTATTATAAAAGTCCTCAGCCCAATAGCCATGGTAGCCCTTTTCTTCATTTTGTACCACCGGAGATAACCAGATTGCCGTAAACCCCATTTCCTTGATATAATCCAGCTTTTTTATGATGCCTTCAAAATCCCCACCATGATAAGCTAGAGGGTCTCTTGTATTTACTGCATAATCGTTGTCGGGATTTCCGTTATGAAAACGATCCACCATAAGAAAATAAATAATCTCATCTTCCCAATCCCGGTCTAATGTTTCCGCTTCCATTGGAAGGGCAAAAACTAAGGATAACATACATACAAAGACGAAGGTCAACTGTTTCATTCGCAGCTAGCTCCTTTCCCTGAAGGAATGTAAAAAAATTAACAAATATCCATATAATGACGCACTTTTAAGGAAATCGTTCGCCTATGGAAATTCCATGATGTATGTAAATGAACGGGGCTGATAAATAGAAAGTCAGAGCCTCTACACTAATGGGATTAGGTATTGGCTCTGTAAAACAAGCTAAAAATGGGGGGATATTCTGATCATACTTGTCCCTCCTTCCCTAAGGAGGGCTCCAAAAGAAGGAATTCACGATAACCCGGTAGGGTTTATGCAAACGTTTTCCCAACTTTCAATTTCATTTTATAGATAACAACCCCCAATGTCAATGAAATTCCAGTTCTTTCTTTTCAACAGCATATTTTGGGTGACATCCTTTTAAATAGTATATATTTTTGCTTCATTGGCAAAAAAGGAAATGAATGAAAATAAGGGAGGATGGAAATGCAGCAAGAACGTCAGAAATTGATAGAACAGCAGCCAAGGGCTTTTAAGGAAGGAAATGCGGAGTGGATCAATGGGGAATGGATTTTTTTTGACATGGAAACGGATGAAGCTTATCCCCTTGACATGTTTGAGTCCAGGGAAGTACATATATTACGGCAAAACACCTGGAAAAAGGGTATTCTTACAAGTAACATGTTCGTCCAGGGGGAGCAAGGAACATTTCGGATTTGCCATAATGATTGGTTAAAAATCCGGAAATCCTTATTATATTCCTTTGAGTTATTGCTTGAAGAACTGGATGACGAAACATTTTCCCGTTTTGTGAAGGAACTGAATGAGTATGGTTTTTCCCTGTATGATTTAATTTACTGCCATAATTATCTATCCCTTCAGACAAAGGAGAATAAACAAGGGGTTAATATGATGATTTTTGATAATGGGGAAAAAATACTTGCCGTTCAGCACCATTTTACATACGAAAAAATCATGAAGGATCGCTTCGAATTTACCTTTAATACCGGTGAAAGATTCCTTTTGGAAACCCTCATTCCTCCCTATTCGTACTAATTCCAGGGAAATAAACAATGAACCAGGGAAATCAATAAACGCGATTTTCCTGGTTCATTTATGGACGAATCATTGTTGGTTCATCCTTAGCGATTACTTCCTTCAAAAGTTTGGTTCATTTTTCAAAGCCCGGGAATTTCCTTCCTCTTCTCAATAGCCTTTCATAAGCGTCTTTATCCATCGGTTTTTCAATGAAATAACCTTGTGCATAATCGCAATTTAATTGTTTCAGTTCCAAAAGTTGCTCCTCGGTTTCAACCCCTTCAGCAACCACTTTAACCGCCATGCCAGATCCCATAGTAATAATTGCCTTCACAATGGACCGGTCGACAGAACAGCGGTGAAGATTGTTTATGAAGGATTGATCGATCTTCAAAGAGTTGATGGGTAAATTTTTTAAATAACTTAAGGAAGAATATCCGGTTCCAAAATCATCGATGGAAACCTGTACCCCCATATTTTTTAATGAATTCATAATTTCGATTGAATGCCGTATATTTCCAAGCATTCCACTTTCTGTCAGTTCGAGAAGTAAAAATCGTGGATCCATCCCGGACTTTTCCAAAGCATCCTTTACATGGTCCAAAAACTCCTGATCTTGGAACTGTTGGGCGGATACATTGACAGATACGAACAGATCCCCCAGTCCCTTTTCAATCCATTCCTGGTTTTGCCTGCACGCCTCATGGACGACCCAATTTCCGATTTCGTGAATCATCCCTGTTTCTTCGGCAATTGGAATAAAATCAAGGGGCGGTATCAAGCCACGAGTCGGATGTTTCCAACGGAGCAAAGCCTCAGAACCAATAAGTTCGCCAGTATGTAGATCAATTAACGGCTGGTATTCGAGATAAAGTTCATTTTTTTCAATAGCCCGGCGTAAATAATTTTCCAATTCAAAACGATATCTCGCTTGGTTATTCATGAAATTGGAGAAAAAAGTAATCTTATTGCCGCCTAGCTTCTTTCCGCGATTATTGGCGATATCCGCATTTTTCAAAAGTAAATTTTCATCGGTTCCATCTTCGGGAAAATAACTGATCCCGATACATGCGGATAGGAAAAATTCCTGACCATCATATGTAATTGGTTTCGAGATCGTCTCCAAAATTCTTTCGCTTAATTGACGCACCGACTCCCGATCGGTATCTGCGGTTAAAATTAAAGTAAATTTATCTCCACCGAAACGCCCCAATACGGTATCATTCGGAATCACATTTTGGATTCTCCGGGATATCTCCTTCAGAACCTGATCAGCCGTAAAATGTCCTAGGCTATCATTAATCATTTTAAACCGATCAATGTCGATAAAAAGAACAGCAATCTTTTCATCTGCTTCTTTCGCATATAGGATTTTTTCCTTCAGCAATTCTCGGATTCTCATGCGGTTAGGTAATCCGGTCTCCATATCACTGTAGGCGATTTGAAAAATTTTCTCTTCGTACATTTTCTTTTCCGTAATATCTCGTCCAATACAAAACATGCCTGTGACTTTTTGATCGATAATGATCGGCACATTTCGGACCTGAAAAGTAAGTCTTTTACCAGCCTTCACCGAAATCTCCAGTTGATAGGATTGTTCCTTTCCCTTTAGCGTCTCATGGAAAAATTTCTTCACCAATTCAATATCGTACACATGGACGATATCTAGTACCGGTTTACCTAGCACCTCATCCTTCGTATATCCAAAGGTTTCGACAAATGTTTTATTTACATTTGTAAAATGACCTCGAATATCCATTGAAATGATGAAATCTGTGTTGTTATCAAACAAGGATTGAAAATATTCCTGACCTAAAACAAAGCCCTTTTCGACAGTCACTTTTCCACCTGCTTACCTAGTATAACTATTCTTTGTTGTATTCGTTCAATTCTATATAATTAAAATAGCATATTTGTCGGAAAATGTAACCACAAACGAAAAAGAATTGCCTGTTTCGACAATTCTTTACATAAATAGAAATCAAATGGGCAATAGGAAGCCTAAATAGACGGTGCCTGCAAACAAGGCGAGCAATAATGCCCATTGCCATATCATCTTTTTCTTTTTCGATACACCTATAATGACCAATTCCATAAATCCGATCGATAATAGTCCTAACAACATTTTCAAATAATAGAACGGACCGCTTCCTATTTTAATAAAAATTAATATCCCAGTAGCAATAATAGCAATATAAGCCAGCCGCAGGACCATTGTCACTATTTTTGCCATCTTATCTTGTCCCATTTTATAGAGAACTATGGCGACAACGAAAAGTAAGGTTGCCAATTCCCAAGCATAACCATGCATAAAAACCCCTCCTTTATTATTCAACAAAAATTTTATTCAATAAAAATATTATTCAATAAAAATCTTATCTTATGAAAATCTTATCATAGTCGATACAAATTCACAAATATTCACACTCTATCAAGGATTATTTGTCGCCAATGGGAAAGTTTTTCTTCCGGTAGGCAATCTTCCGCCAAACAAATTCAAAGGGTCCATAGGAAAACCGGGTTAACCAAATATGGCTCATCAAAATTTGAAAAAGGTAGATGCCTAAGGCAATGAGACTACCTGTAAAAAAGCTAATATCCCCGAACAAACCCATTCCATAACCATAAAACAACGTTGAGCATATAACCGATTGGAACAGATAATTAGAAAGGGACATTTTCCCAACTCTAGCTATTGGTACAAGATACCTCCTTTCCTGTCCATATGTAAACAAGTAAATCATAGACATATACACGAAGGATAAAGCCGGTCCGCCTAAAAGATCTTGAATCAATTCCGTTCCTGTCCGAAAACCTGCCCAATAAGGCATTGTCTTGAAAAATAGCGCCAAAGGCAGTGCAATTTGAAGAATCAACCTAAATCTTCTCCGATTTTCCTCCCCTCCTTCATAGGCATCGATTTTTGCCAAGTATGCCCCGAATAACAACAGCGGAAAAATGAGGAAAAACTGAAATAAAACCCCATCAACATTGTTTTCAGTCCAATCCTTCATCCGTTGCAGGGTTACATCCCAAAAACTTCCTTCCTTATATATGAAACCCGCTTCTTTTCCTTCTTCCAATAACGGTTCCCGAATTTCGACGTCAACATCCTCGGGAATGGAAAGACCAAAGGAAATCAATAATGCTACAGGAATAAGATAAAGGAATAAAGCAAATCGGAAAAGTGCCTTACGAGAAAGATCCACAAAGAGAAGAAAAACGACACCCAAAATAGAATAAACCACTAATATATCCCCGGCCCAAAGAAAAAAGGCATGAAAAATTCCAAAAACAAAAAGGACGAACATCCGCCGTAGGATAAATAAGGACATTTCCCCCTTTGAATGAAAACGGGCGGTTTGCTTCGCTATCCCGTATCCAAAAAGCATGGCAAATAAAGGATAAAAACTGGCTTGGGCAAAAATATCTGTCCCGGCTGTAATTAAGCGATCAATCGGGCTTTCGGCCAGATCAGAAGGGGATGCATAAAAAGCAAGAGAATGAAATGCCGGCATATTCACAAGCAATATTCCAAATAGGCTTATTCCCCGTAAAACATCGACTGTTTGATTGCGCATCCTTTTGTTCTCCCCTCTTCCTTTTCATCCATAGGCTATTGATTCACAATCCCCTAAAATAAACATACAATATAAGGAATCCAAACAGGGAAGTGATTCCTATGCCTGCAGTCGTCGGCATCGTACAGGTAAACAGTATAGGCTCGAGTGGCGTACTCCATATCGGTGATGCCTTCCGTATCTCCCCGCAATCCTTATCAAAAACCTTTTCCGGAGCCGGGTCGTTCAATTCCGGAGAAAAGCTATATGTCTATAATTATTACAGCCAAACAAATACAAATGATCAGGACGTATCTGACCAAACCATGGCCTTCAATGCGTAGTTAAGCGGTTTTCAGATGATCACACATGACCCGGGGTGAAAAGCATGAACTTATTTATTCAGCAATCAATTCAAATCCATTCTTTACGGATCACTAATATAACCAATTCTTCCGTATTGCAAATTGGGAGTGCCGGTATTATTAAATCGAAAAATATCCTTGCCAATAGCGGTAATTTCAGAGGTGAAATTCCGGAACCCCTTCACCATGGATTTGTTTTGCCATCGGTAGATGCCGCAATGAAAAATATATCTTCGTAAGTATATCTACATTATACTGGGAAAGGCCATTCCCTTAAAGAAATAGTTGCAACCTTCGAAATTTACGAAAAGAGGGAAGACCGTTGCAAAACCAACATTTTTATTCGGTTCATCAATTAAGTGCCCAAGTCAGTAAATTGGAACAAAGGATTCGAGAGCTAGAACAGAGCAACTACCGATTGCAACAGGCCTTGGACATGCTTAAAAAAAATCCCCCCATCCATGTGGAAAGAATCGATTATCACTTTGATCAACTGAAAATTGAACGGCTTGAGGGGACGTTAAATATAGGGATCAACCCCCTTGATCCGGAACAGATCGATGAAATTTTTGTTCAAAAACAAGGGGAAAAGTTCCCGGTAGACCCTAAAACCCTCCAAAGACTTTATGAAAGACTTTACCTATTCCTAGATCGAGAACTTCCTCCTATTATTGAGGAAGAAAAAACGGCATTAGGGCTTAAACTAGACCAATCCTATACGGAATTTATCAAACAGGATCTTCTTAAACAATTAAAAAACCAAATCGAAAGACAACTATCAAAAAGGAACGCAAAACCTGAACCAGAACAGGAGGAAGAAATTTTTGAAACCATTAAAAGAGACATGGTTCAGGCAGTCCGGGCGTTTTTAAGCCAATTTCCTCTGAAAGGGGATGATTGAGATGATCTTTGATGTCACCAACCATGATCTTCAAGTTGGAACTTTGAAGATTGGAATCGTGTCCAGTTCCTCCTTGATCCTTATAGGGGACACAAACACAATCCAACTGGCATCCTATATCGATACACCATCCGATTCTCTAATAGTAGGTCCCTTTGTACCACTAACACCGGAGGGATAGGATGATTCGCCGCATCTCTAAAGTGAAAAATGTGTCGGTGAACAGTGTAGCTTTCAGTTCCCTTGTCCAGATTGGGGATTCGATTGGAATTTCCCTTCACACTGATGTATTGGCCGTCCAACGGGAACAGCCTATTTTCTTTGGTAGTGAAGGGAATTTCCAAATTTATCCTCTCTTTAACGTTCCTGTTTCTTTCCCGCCCCTCTTTGAAGAAATTACGATGAATGTTCGCCATCCTAAAGGGAGTATCCAGGTAAACACCATTGACATCGTTAGTGGAATTTCTTCCTCAGCTCTCCTCCATATCGGTTCTTCAAATACCATTTTCTGTGATAGTAGGAGGAAAAATATCCGGCAATTGGAAAGGGGAAAGGGATATATTACCCTCAAATCCTAGATGAATTACTCATAAAATATAGGGTAAATACAATCATTTCGTAAAGGGATGGATTCCAATGCCAGCAATCATTGGTTCTTTGCAAATCAATAATGTCGCCGGCGGAATTGTCAGCTATGGCGACACGTTAAATATTGCTCCTAAATCTACGGAAAAATCAAATAGCGGATCAGGTTCAGGAAATGTTGGTGGATTTGTTATGACAAATAACGGCATTAGCGCAACCAACACTTTAGATAGAGATCTCTTTGATCAACCGATGACAGCCAACAATTGAAAAAATACCCGCCTTCCCCTCAGGCGGGTATTTTTGATAGGGAAAATTATCTTTTGATTTCCAATAGAAGTCCGCCATCAAAAAAGTAAAGGAAACTTCCATCCAACTTTGCTCCCAAAATCGATTCGACTGCCCGGGCATAAAGCTGAATTTGCGTTTCGTATCTCTTCTTTAAAACTTCCTTTCCGAATTCCAAATCCTTGAAACGTCCGATCACTTGGTCTGTTTTATAGTCCAATAAGACGAGACCATCTTCATCTTTAAACAGACAGTCAATGATTCCCTGAATAAAAATCGGCTCGTTTTCCCCCGACCAATCCGGGTAAACTTCGCTTGCGGAAAGGGAAAGACTGAAGGGCAGTTCTCGCCTTAACCACTTTGCCTTTAACATCCGCTTTCCGATATCTGTTTCAAAGAACCTGATAATATCCTCGATACGGATTTCTGCAACTTCCTCTTTTGTGAGCAATTCCATTTCTTCCATCCGTTTTAACTGTTTTCGAAGGGAATCCAGAGTTGGCTGTTTCGTTAAATCGACATGTTGCATGACCATATGCATCGCCGTTCCCTTTTCGGCGGATGTCATTTGTTTTTCCTTTAGAAAGTCCGGGCGGTCTGCAATAGGTTTTTTAAAGGGTTTGAGAAATTCCGAGCCACTTTGTTCATCCCTGATTTCCCTCAGACGCTTCAACTCGGTTACCGATTGCTTGCTTCTACTCTTGGTTGCCGATAAATTCGGGTATTTCCATTGCAGCTGGAATATGATTCGATCTTTATAAGGGCTACTTTTTGGCACAGGTTCTCCCCTTTTTATATGTTCCATCAAATCTTCCTTCTGTTCCGCATCCTCATCCGACTTATCTTGAAATTCGTTTTCAGGAAGCAGTTGGATTTTCCAACGAGACGGATGGTGTAAAATGTCCTCCTCCGCATGATTTGGAGCTCCTTCTGCCAAAGTTTCCCCTTCTATATGGCGCACGAGGGTACTTCCGATCCAATCCAGATAATTATCGGTATTCATCCGATCATAATCCCGAAGCAACCAGCCTTTTACGTTCAATGCCTTTTTCCATTTTTCAAGGGACTTCTTAAGATTCTTTGTCGCTCCCACCAAATATAGCTTTTCCTTCGCCCGGGTCATTGCCACATAGAGGATTCTCATTTCCTCGGCCACCAGCTCCAACCGTTTTTTTCGGACTAAAGACATATGGAAAAGGGACGGGTAAGTAATCTGTAATTCGGGATTGACATAATTACAGGCAAAACCATAATCTTTATCAAATAAATAGTCCTTCCGCAAATCCATCATATTAAACTTCCGTCCAAGACCGCTGATGAACACGACCGGAAATTCAAGACCTTTACTGGAGTGGATCGTCATAATGCGCACGACATCTTCATGTTCAGCTAGGGCACGGGCAACTCCAAGATCTTCTCCGCGATCCTTCATCTTTTCGATGAATCTCAGAAATCTGAACAACCCTTGAAAAGAAGTAGATTCATATTGTCTTGCCCGGTCATACAGGGCCCGCAAATTAGCTTGCCTTTGTTTCCCACCGGGCATACCGCCAACAAAGTCATAAAACTTCGTATCAAGATACAGCTGCCAAATGAGCTTGGATAAGGAAATGCGACGGGCCAAATCTCGCCAAGCATCAAGCTTTTGAAAAAATCCATCCAGCTTATTGGCTAACCTCTCCTCCAAAGGGTCGGTATGCTTGTTCCTTTGGAAAGCTTTTGCGGCTTCATAAAAGCTATCCTTTTTCGAATAGATCCGAATGCGAGCCATCTCCTCTTCCTCAAGTCCTACAATCGGGGATCTTAAAACCGCTGCAAGAGGAATATCCTGGTAAGGATTATCGATGATGTTCAGTAACGCTACCATAATTGAAACTTCCGTGGCTTCAAAATAACCTGTTGAAAGATTGGCATAGGCAGGAATATCCTTTGCCTTTAATTCTTCCATTAATTGGTCCGCCACTGTAAAGGATCGGAGCAAAATGACAATATCCTTGTATTGGATATCATGGTATGCCTTTGTCTTCGGATTATAAACTTGCTTTTTCGAATCGATCAATTCCCGAATTTTGCTGGCAATATAACGGGCTTCAAGGGCGGATAGCTCCAATTCCTCTTTACTGAATAGATCCTCTTCCTCTTCTGGATCCGATTCGGAAAAGGTTCCTTCCTCTCCCTCTTCCTGTTCCTTGTAAAGGACAACGAACTCGGCAGGATATGCTTCTTCCTCCGGATAAGAGGCCCCTTTTTTTAATTCCGCTTCTTCATCATACTCAATTTCTCCTACCCTTGTTGCCATTAATTGCTTAAAAATGAAATTCGTTGCATCCAGGACTTCCTTTCGGCTTCGGAAGTTTTGCGACAAATCGATGCGCAACCCAGTGTTATGTCCATCCTTTGTAAACCGGGCATATTTGCCAATAAACAAATTGGGTTCCGCCAGACGGAAACGGTAAATCGATTGTTTGACGTCACCGACCATAAATAAATTACCTGTCGCTTCCCCGGGTTTTTTTACGAGTTGCAGTATCGTTTCCTGAACCATATTCGTATCCTGGTATTCATCAATAAATACTTCTTTAAATTGCCTACGGTAGGTTTCGGCAATATCGGTTGGAATCCGCTTATTCGTCACCGGATCCTTCTTCGACAAAATCTCTAAGGCATAATGCTCCAAATCGTTAAAATCGACCAGACCCTTCTCCTTTTTTACCCGGCTAAACCGCTCGGAAAAGGTTTTGACGAGCCGGACCAGCGTTTCCACCGGTTTTTTCATTTCCAAAAGATCCTTCAAGAAAGTATCCGGCTTCCGGGAAAAAATTTCTTCCTTCAGATCCTGAATAATTTTCTTTCCGGCGTTCCGCAGTTTTAAGGATTGTTCTGCCAATTCTTTATCTACATCCTCGCCCTTTGCCTGCTTGGCGGTGGAAAAGGAAACGGACTGGAAGGCTTCATATAAAGCTTGGAAGGAATCATCCTTTGCCTTAAGCAATTGATCCACAAGAGCAATATCCTGAAGGAAGTTTTCCGCCCGCATATATGGCCCGCCTGGAAGACGGGTCATCTCTAATGCTTCCGAAAAAAGCCTTTTCGCTTCTTCCAATTTTAGTTGGATATCATATAGAAGAGGTCCGATAAAGGCTAAGTCATCAACCTTTTCCACCTTCGTTGCATCGTACATCTCCACCAAATCATCGAGCCAAACTTCCGGCTCCGGATGTGATCGGGAAAAATTATAAATTTTCGAGATTAAATCCTCCAAGTCAGAATCGCTCCGATCCCGGGTAAAAATATCCACCACTCGGAAAAAATCCTCATTGTTTTCCTTTCCATACTCTTCTTCCAGCAATTCTTCGAGGGTTTCATCCCGAAGGAGAAGCGCCTCGGTTTCATCGGCAATCCGAAAGCTTGGATCGATATCGATGGCATAATAATATTTCTTTACCACATTTAAGCAGAAGGAGTGCAAAGTAGATATTTGGGCACTGTTTAGCAAGTTCAACTGTTTCCGTAAATGACGGGAAGAAGGATTTTTTGCAATTTCCTTTTCCAATGCTTCCCCGATCCGTTGCCTCATCTCCGCTGCAGAAGCATTGGTAAAGGTTGCCACCAACAGTTCGTTGACATTGGTAGGATCCTTTTCATCCAGTATTTTTTGGATGATCCTCTCAACGAGTACAGCCGTTTTCCCCGAGCCGGCAGCGGCTGCCACTAAAATATCTTTACCTCTGGCATGGATAGCTTTCCATTGATCCAGCGTCCATGGGGCATCTTGCGGTTTTATTGGGATGTTCATTTCCTTAGTTCCTCCTTCACCTTTTCCATCGTTTCACCATGTTTCATGGGAGGAAGATTTCGATAATTATTTTCCTTTAATGTCGTATCAAAACGGCATATAGATTTGAAAGGGCACAATTCGCAAGGGGTTCGATTTTTCATCTTATAAGGGGCGATATCGACTCTTCCTTCGACAATTTGATTTCCAGTTTGTTCGAAGGTTTTATGGACATATTCCCGCAATAAGGAAAAATCCTCCTCAGTCGCAACCTTGCTTCTTGCTGTTAATTGCCCGTCCTTTTTTAAACCGGCAGAGATAATCTTTGATTCGCCGGTAGTTAATGACGTATCCATCAACCGGACCACTTCCGGCTCAGAAAGGACAAGTCCCTTCATTTTGAAACGTTTGAGGATTTCTTCTTCTATTTCCTGTTCCGAGAGAAGTTTTTTCAATTTAATCTTCGGATTATGGATATGGAAATACAATACACCCGCTGGTTTGGACTTTCTGCCGATTAATTTTTCCGAATAGCGCATTAAAACGTCCAAATAGGTAAGCATTTGTAAGGCGATACCATAATATACTTCCCCAAGATCCAAATCCTTCCCACCGGACTTGTAGTCAATGACCCTAAGAAATACCCCATTTTCGGTTTCCGCTTTATCAATTCGATCAATTCTTCCAGCCAATTCCATCTTTACGCCATTTTTCAGCTGGAATCTTACCGGTGGCAACTTACCTTTGGGACCAAAAGATACTTCAAGACCTACGGGGGAAAAGCCACTGGATCTTGCCTGTTCACTTAATATTTTGGTTGCCCGGAAAATGACCCTCTCCAATTTCCTTAACAAATAACGATGCCGATTCGTACTCATTAATATTTCATTCATCAGGCGGGGGGCTACATGCTGGAGCGCTTCCTGGACAAGGAATGCAATCTGTTCCGTACTTAAGGAAGCCCAGCTTAAATTCCTGCGATCGATCTCTTCACCAATTTCCTTCAAGGCACTATGGAACAAATCCCCGATATTCGGTGCATCAAGCCGAAAGATCTCCCGTTCCTTTAGCTTCAAACCGTGGGATAAATAATGGGAAAAGGGGCAGCTATTAAACAATTCCATCCGGGATATGCTTCCGATCATTGTTTCTCCAAAAAGTTCCTTCGCTGTCCTCTCAGATAATTTCTTTGCCCGATTTTCAAAAAACAGACTTGCCAGAACCCGGTTTGTCACATCCCGATAACCGGTTTCCAACAAATGATTGTAGGCATCCCAGTAAATTGGGGAAATCGGGTATTTTCTTTTATAGGCTTGGAATTGGTTCGTTACATACGTCAAGGCGATCCGTTCATTAGCAATAAACTCCAGCTGTTCTTCTTCCGAAAGCTCATTTGGTTCCAATGGGAAGAGGAAATGGTTGCTATTGGGAAAAAGCTCCTTCAGCCGTTTAATATAGGGNGATGGCAAAAGGCTCTTTCCTTCTTCATCGGCTAATGGAAAGGTGATGAACAGGTAGTCGCTAGGTGCGGTAAAGGCTTTATAGGCCAAAAATTCCTCATCCAAAAGCTTACGTTTACCGCTCGGGGCAATGGAAAGTCCTTGGGATAACAACGCTTCCCGATCTTCTTCCGTTAAGATGCCATCATCTTCAAACTTTTTCGGCATTACCCCATCATTCATCCCGATGACGAAGGCAATTTTCACTTCCGATAACCGGGATAATTCCAAATCGGCGACGAAAACCTGATCAATGGCAGGAGGCACGAGGGAGAAACGAAGGGATTCGAGCCCGGCTTCTAATATGATCGAAAATTCTTTCGTGCTCATTTTTTCGTCTCCAAGGATTTCCACCATCTGATCTAACAAGTCGACACAATCACTCCATGCTTGTTCATGTTCCCTAGCCGCCACCAGATCCCCTTCTTCTTCCGCCTTTAACCGCATTTGTTCCAATTTTGAAGGGATTTCCAATTCCTCAAATAACAGAAAGAGGGCAGTCGCTTTTTCTTTGACGGTTTCAGTCTTCTCCATCCGGCTCTCCAGCCGCTTCAAGGGAATAGACACAAGGAGCCTTGTTTCATTTAACTCCTGTTCCAGCGCAAGTTCTTCATCGGTTTGACCCCGTTGGAACTCCAATCCACGATATTTCCGATATTTCCATCGTTCCTTGGTTGTCCATTTATTCCCTTGGATACCGTAGGCAAGACAATAATTTTCCAATCGGTCCATTCGTTCCCGCCACATTGCTCTATCTTCTCCCAAGGGATAAAGGAACTCGGTTTTGATTGCCCGAAATACCGGGTCATATTTCCAATAACCGGTAATCACATCCAAGACGGATCGAATCAGTTCAATAAAGGGATGGTTTAACATCGGACGTTTTTTATCAATGAAAAAAGGAATTTCATAATTTTGGAAGACCGTATCAAATAAATCATGATAGGCTTCCCCATTTCTCGCTAAAATGGCAATGTCTTTATACCGGTAACCTTGATCCCTGACCAAGGACAATATTTTTCTGGCAATCCCTTCCACTTCCGCCCGGGGATTCATCGCTTCACAGAAGCTGACTCGGGATTGATCGTTGAAAGGTATGGCAGGCAAGCTATGGAAATTCCCCTCCAAATGAGCCAATGATGGATGTCCGAAACGTTTTCCAGGTTTCATCATCACGGTCTCTTCTACTGGAATCTGATGAAACTTTGCGATTTCGAACAGGGTACTATAAGTGCTACCGGTCATACGGAATAAATCATAGTCATCCGGAACTTCCTCATAGGACCTATCCCCATCAAGAGCGATTGTTACCCGCTTCGTTGCCAGTAGCAATTGTTCAATAATGGCAAATTCCTGTGGGGTAAAACTATGGAATCCATCAATATAGATTTCACTGTCCTTCAAATAGTCGGATTGAGGGATTTTTTCAGCTAATAAGGCCAAATAGTCTTCCGATGCTAAATACTTTCCTTTTAACTTTTCTTCAAAGTGGGAGTACAGAATCGATAAATCATACAGTTTGTCCATTAATGCTTGGTCATTTTGGAGTTTTTCCTGATGGCTCAAAAGTTCTTCCGGAGAAACTAAATAACGCTTAAATTCGGAAACCATCTGTTCGACATGTTCAACAAATCCAAACTTTTCCGAACTCTTACCGAATATGCGAAGTTCATCCTTATGATCCAAAATAATTTTCCGAATCATCATCTGTATGCCTGTTGAATTTATATGATGTCGGCGAATTCCACCCGTTTCCTGTAAAATTCTCCAGGCCAGACGGGTCATGCTGAAAACTTGAAGACGGAACATGCCTTTTACCTTCGGATCGGTGATTAATTTGTATTCCGAAAGAAAGGTCATCTGGTCCGGTACAATATATATAATGGGAGTTCCCATTGGATTTTCTCCCAGTTTTTCGATCATTTCCTTCGTCAGGAAGGTCGTCTTTCCCGATCCTGACCGGCCAATTACAAAGCGAAGGGACATCTTGTTACCTCCTTCTCCCATTTCTATCATAAACATAAGAACTATATCTACTATTTTACCATAGGGTAACAGGAAACAAGAATGAATGAAAAAACACTGTTTCTACTAACCGAAACAGTGTTTATCATGCTTAGTTCACGAACCTTCTCAAAATCTTTTCCAATGGTTTTCCTTTTGCCAACTCATCAATCAATTTATCCAAGTAACGAATTTCCCGCATGATGGGTTCATCTATTTCCTCCACCCGGACTCCGCAAATTACCCCTTTTATAAGGGAACGGGCTGGATTAGGGTTTGGTGCTCCTGAAAAAAAGGACTCAAAATCCGTTTTCTTTGCCAAATGTTCCTCCAGTTCTTCCTGGCTATAACCGGTCAGCCATCTAATAATATTATCCACTTCTTCCTTTGTCCGGCCTTTCTTTTCTGCCTTTGCCACATAAAGAGGGTAGACGCTGGCAAAACTGGTACTATATATACGATGTTTCGTCTTCGACACGCTCCCTTCCTTAATATCTTAATTATACCCTCCATTTTATGCTTTCCACAAGCTTGCCAAATCCAAGCATAAAACTTTTGATTTTAAAATCAAAGATTTAAATGCATCATCCTTTATTATGAAATGGACCGGATTGGGTACTATATAAAAAAACTTGATGAATCCCTTTCCTAAAACCTATTGGAAATCTTTTGGCCAATATAAAAAAACCTAAAGGAAAAAACCAATTCCATTTTGCGATAGGAGGAAGCAAATTGGCAGCTGATGTTACTCTAGATTTTCAGATCGAGAGTCCGATCAACAAGGTATGGGAAGCTCTAACGGTTTCGAAAATCTTGGCGAAATGGATTTGGGATAATGATTTTAAGCCTATTGTCGGATACCAATTCCAATTTCACGCAGAACCTGATGAATGGTGGAATGGGGTTGTCGATGGGAAAGTTCTTGAAGTCGATAAACCGAATAAATTATCCTATACTTGGGCCAGTCAAGGGGAAATTACAACCATAACATGGACCTTAATGGAAAACTCCCCTTTTACCCATCTACATTTTGAACAGAGCAACTTCAGTGAAAAATCGAAAGCATTTCCAGGTGCACTGGAAGGAGCACGAAACAGTTGGGAAGAATTTGGGATCAAACTAAAGAAACTTTTGGAAAATCGTAATAAAAATAATGAATCCGTTTGAAATCTTTTTTCCTCGCTCCTTTTTTCAGCGGGGGATTTTTCTTTTCCCATGAATTTTTCCGTACCTAATTGAAAAACATTCTATTTTTCCTATTACAAGTACATCTAATAAAGCCCATTTCCATGAAATTCCAGCAAGGGAACGTTTGTTTTTTTGACGCATTTGTAACTTGTAAAAATGTTATAAGAATCATTTCAGCTTCTACTTATTTTGAAGCTATATTTTTTTACCGAAACCATGAAAAATCCGAACGCATATCCATAAACTGGGCAGTCTTTTGCAAATTCTTATTATATTTATAGATAATAAAAATCGAAAAAAATTCCTCCATAAAGCATGAAATAAGCGATTTTTGTCGAAAAAAATATTATAATTATAACTGTAGATATAAGGCAAAAGGGGAGAATAATATGCCAAAAGAAAATCTTGTAAATGTCTATGACGAGCATCATGAAATGGTTGCGAAGGTTAGGTATAATTCGGATTTGGATCGACGGCATAAAGGATTGACGCAACTGAAAAACGGAAAGTATGTATTAATATACAGCGAACAAAATGAAAGCGTTTACATCAACACGTACGCTAAAATCGTGTCCGACGAGGAAGCATTACAGGAAATTCTCCAATGCGGAAATCACGAACTATTAAATCTAACCAAATTCAAACGTCTGAACGATCTTTATAAAAAAACTTCATAATATATTTAAAGGTAAAGGGGAAGAAACGATCTTCCTCTTTACCTATGTCGATAATCTTCCAATACTCTTGTATAGATAGTAGCAAGTTGAGAGAGCTATAAAGGCTCCTTCTCCCCTCGTCCAACTTCCAGAATTGGTACCTTTTCATTCAGTGCCGAATCAGTCTCTGATGTAAAGTTTTCCGAAAAATTGATGGATGACTCTTCTTTTTTCCTGATCGTACTTCATCTATTTTTGCGAACTTCAGCATCCCAATCATTCATCCCTTTTAACCCCTAAAAATCAAGCACTAATCGAACTACCTTTGCGATTTTTCTAATGATGAATTGTTAATAATTTCAGTTCTATCTTGTCAAATAGTCAAAAATCCGTAAAAATATAATATAAATCATACTTGACGTATTTGATTTTAGCATAATGATCCTTTCATTATTTTCACCATAATCAAAAGAGTAAGCCGATTCTATTTTGGTTGCCAGATCAAGAGGGCATGAAATAAAGATTTATTAATTTAAAATGAAGGTGATTTTATTGAAAAATCGTTCATTGATTTTGCTCGGGTTGTTAATGAGCCAAAGTCAACACGGATACCAAATAAATGAATTTATTGAAAAGAATTTATGTACGATCACGGATATGAAAAAACCTACCGCTTATGCAACTTTAGATAAATTGCATCAAAATGGATATATTGATATTCATTTTGAACAGGAAGGAAATCGGCCAACTCGAAAGGTGTATTCTATAAATGAAAAAGGAAGGGAATACTTTTATAAATTATTACTAGATAATTTGTCTTCCCCTGATACGGTCAATTACCATGGAGACATCGGATTGATGTTTGTAAATTATCTCCCATTGGAGAAAGCAATTCCAGCGTTGAAAGAACGTTTGGCTAAAACAAAAGAACAAATCGAGACCCTGAAACATACCCCTCCACATGGAGACCATAGCGGTGTGAATCTTGTTATAGAGCATAAAATTGCGATGCTGGAAACGGAAACAACCTTTCTTGAGAATACAATAAATCACCTTTATCAACAGTTATAAATGTATTTTCTTTACTTTTGGAATTTGAAAGGAACCTTATAGGGTTCCTTTTTTTACTATAAGCAAAAACGAATTTTCCTTTCTCGACCCAGGAATTAAAATGGATGATTCTGACTATTAAGGTCATTTAAATCCCCTTTAAAATAGGCCGCTCATAATTCCCCTTTCTTCATCATTAGTTATATCTCCTCTTAATTCTCTATGTTTTGGGATGGAATTTACATCCGCAATATGAAGGATTTTTTTACTGGCTTCAACACATAATATAAATAATCCAAACAGGTTATAATCCGTTTATGAAAACACCTTGCAAATCACTTTTGGTGAACGATTCTTCCTATTTTCGGCACCTTCATATAAATGGATGACTTACGTCTTTGATTCACCATTTTAATACATTTGCTATTAACGATGATCCTTACAAATCAAAGGAACTTTAGTGCGTTATTTTTTGCAGAAAAGAAAATAATAAACTTACGATTAGTCACGCTTGACTAATCACCCGTAAACTAATATACTGTATATAGTCAAAAGTGACTATTTAATAATAGGGAGTTGAAAAACATTGTTTCTAGCCATCAAAGAGTTGAAGCATAGCAAATTACGCTTTTTATTGATTGGATTCATAACGGTTTTGATTGCCTGGCTTGTATTCATCCTTGCAGGGTTAGGTAATGGATTATCCAATCTGAGTGCCGCAACCTTTAAAAATATGGATGCCGATTATGTAGTGTTTGAAGAAGGATCGAGGAACTCAATGAGCCGATCCATTTTGAGCGAATCAATGATCGACCAATTAAAAGAACAAGCCGATGTTAAAGATGCGGCAGGAATGGGTGCAACCATGACTACCGTGATAAATGATACAGACGTAGATGAGGTAAAAGTAGATGCTGCCATTATCGGAATTACCCCAGGAAGTTTCCTTGAGCCGAAAGTCATTGAAGGAAGACAATTAGATGCAAATAATCCGTTGGAGGTCATTGCGAATGATTCTTTAAAGGATCAAGGATACAAAATTGGTGACACCTTAAAAATCGAAGGTTCCTTGGAAGAACTGAAAATTGTAGGGTTTGTTACCAATGAAACCTATAATCACATCCCTTCCATTTTTACAACATTGGATAAATGGAGAGCAGTACAATATGCAGCCCCGGGTTCCAATAAAGGAATTGAAGATCCGGTCAACGCCATTATGTTGCAAGGAGAAAACATCAATGCTGAAAATTTAAGCAAATCCTTCGATAACACCGATATTGTAACAAAAGCAGCTGCTATCCAAGGATTACCGGGATATAAGGAAGAAAGTGGTACGATTACGTTGATGCTGGCATTTCTACTTGCTATTTCAGCTTTTGTGTTGGGAGTATTCTTCTATGTCCTAACCTTGCAAAAGTCGAACCAATTCGGGATCTTGAAAGCGATAGGGGCAAGCAACCGGTTCCTTGGAAGATCAATTGTATCCCAAGTGTTTGTGTTATCTTTAACCAGCATTATCATAGGTATCCTTTTAACCTATGGGACAGCTCTCATTCTTCCTGAAGGAATGCCCTTTATGCTCGATGTAAGATTGGTTGTAATCTATTCACTGCTTCTACTGGTTATTTCAACACTAGGGTCTTTAATCTCTGTCCGAAGAATTACAAAAATCGATCCACTGCTGGCGATTGGGAGGGTGGAATAATGACAATATTGGAATTTAAAAACGTATCGAAAATATATCAACAAGGGGAAAATGAAGTTCACGCCTTAAAAAATGTATCTTTAAGTGTGGATAAAGGGGAATTCATAGCCGTTATCGGTCCTTCCGGTTCGGGAAAGAGTACTTTCCTATCGATTGCCGGTGCCTTGCTACATGCTACAGAAGGGGACGTAATCCTGAACGGCATTAATCTTAAAGATGTTAAACCGAAGGAACTCTCCAAATTAAGATTGAAGGAAATCGGATTTATTTTACAAACAAGCAATCTTGTCCCTTATTTGAATGTACTCGAACAATTGCTTGTTGTGAAAAAGATGGCAGGTAAGGTGACGAAAGCGGACAAGGAGTACGCAAAGGAATTATTGCAAAGCCTTGGCTTGGAAAAGAAAATGAAAAAATATCCGGAACATCTGTCCGGAGGAGAACGGCAACGGACAGCAATTGCCCGGGCCTTTATGAACGACCCTTCGATCATTCTGGCCGACGAACCGACAGCAAGCCTCGATTCCCGTCGGGCTCATGAAGTGGTTCAATTGATCGCCAAAGAAACAAAGACAAGAAACAAGGCTGCCATCATGGTTACCCATGATGAACGGATGCTCAGTTATTGTGATCGAGTATTCCGGATGGAAGATGGTGTCCTTAAACCGGATGAATCTTTCACAAAGGGAAAATCACAACCAGTCCTTGTTTAAATCATATCCTAACATTGAAGAGGGTGGAATTGGCCACCCTCTTTTTTGCGTAATCTCAAGAATCCTTCATCCCATGTTGAATCTCCGTCTTTAAATCTGGATAAAACCTACAAATTCATTGCTAATGACTGTAATGAATTCATTCGTCCCAATCATCTGCAAGAAAAAAATCACCTATTTGGTAATTTTTATCTTTCCTATCATGCAAGCCTTTTCTTATTGTTATAATTTGAAAGCTATGTCGAAATTGCAATGGAACTGTTTTCGTACTTCTCATCCTTTAGAGCTTTTATGATAAAATGGGCCACATCAGCCCGGGGAATCGATTTTGCTTTTTCCGGGACTCCTTCCCTTGCTTCCCGATATTTTCCTGTGAAAGGTTGATTGGTGAGCCCCAGTGGTCTTACAATCGTATAATTTAACCCGCTTTGTTTAATATAATGAACCGCGTTGCGATGATCCCTCAAGGCATTTTTCAATAGCATCATCACCATTTTTCCNCTGATTCCCGGAATTTCATTGTCAATCCCCGCAGAAGCGGTATAGATAATGCGTGTGACCTGATGTTCCTTCATACCGTCAACAATGTTTTTCGTCATTTCTTCCAGCTCTGTCGACTTTTTCATTCCTTGACTCGACCCCAGGCATGATATGACAACATCATGTCCGGCAATCGCTTTTGCGACTTCTTCCTTATTAAAGGCATCACCCTGAACAATATATAAATTCCGATGGGTTTGGGAAATCTTTGAGGGTGTCCTTACAAAAGCAGTAACTTCAAATCCCTGTTCCAATGCCTGCTTCACAACATGTTGGCCCACACCACCGGTAGCGCCAAAAACAATGATTTTCATATGCCCCTCCTTATTTAATATAATAAGAGTTGAAGATGATCCAATAGCATTTTCCGTAACGTAGGCTTTTACNTGTTCGTATTATACTATTTTTTGTTTTCCAAAGGTAGTGGCGTTTATTCTTTCAATGGAAGGAAGCTTTCCTGTTACAGACTCCNGTCCCAAAAAATCCCTCCTGGAAGGACCATCCACCCAATTACCTAAACAATCACGTTTTTTTGACTTGCTTCGTATTTACGCCCTTTATACTTTCTCGGATATAACCACCTCCAAAGGGAGAAACAGTAATGCTGAAATTGATACTCTTCAGAAAAGTTTCTCCGAAAAAAGATAAATAAATATAGAACATAAAAATTCAAATAACACCCCACTTATGGCATTACAATCAATATTTTTTATCCATTGATGGACAATCTTCCATATAAAAAGCGGCATAAACCTAAAAAAGGCTCATGCCGCTTGAAATAATAATAGCTTCATCAATCAGAAATCCATTTTTTATGAGGTTCAGAGATGGCGACGGAAGCACATCTTCCTATTCCATGGAACTGCTCAAAATTTCTTCAATGTCCTTCATGAGGATATTTGTATCGGAACAAGGATATTCAAGTCCAATATAAGCTTCCTTTGGCAGTTGTTTTAAAATGGTTCGCCAATCGATTTTTCCTTTATCCAGGGAAACGGTGTTGTTTTCATCATCTAGATTTTTCAAGTGAATATAGCCTACAAAAGGACCGAGCAACTTTGCGTTTTCCAGCGGATCCTCCTTTTGGAAAATCCAGTTCCCGATGTCAAAGGTAAAGTACAAATCCTTGCCAGCCTTTCTTACCTCCGACAGGAACCAGTTAATTTTTTCCGCTTTTCCATTCTCCTCTGTCTGATCATTTTCAACGGTTATTTTTACTTTGTAGGTTTCTTCCAGATATTGAATTTTTTTGAGCTCGTCCTGTTCAAGGGTTTTTATATCTCCAATGGCCAATTTAACTTGCTGTGCATTCATACGATAGGCTTCTTTGCAGATTCCTTCCAATTCTTCCAACCTAACTTGATTATTGGCAAATAACGTTTCTGGCACCGAATAAAACACTCTCATGTTCAGCTTTTTAGCCTGGTCCCGGATTTGTTCCGTTTCTTTGTCAATCTTTTTAAGCATTTCCCTTCGGATTTCAATATTTTCTAGCCCCATGTTATGGACTTTTTCCAAAAGCTCGCTTTGGGAGGTCCCTTCCTGAATTTCCTTTAGAAATACCAAGGTATTAATGACGATTTTGTTTTTCTTCATGTTTCCATCTCCTGCTGTATTGTACTGAAATGAATGGATAGCCTTCAAATTTTCCGGGAAAACCTTTAAGATCAAAAGGCATTGATTCTTAGGGATATCCGCTCTCCCGTAGGATGTTGAAGAATAAGCAACCGCTTACACCCCACTAATTATACCCCCTAACAAAACCCCTTCCACCCTTTTTCTGTGTACTTTCTATGAATTTGCTTTCCGCCAAGCCCCTATAACTATTGCCTTTTTTCCTACACCCCAAATCTTTGGCGAAACCCGCATTTTCTGCACAGTTCTTCCACCGCCACCCTTCGGGAAAATCCTTCAACAAGATTTTTTGCCCGTTCCATTCCGATGATTTCGGAAAAAGTATGGTGATTGATATTCCCAAGGTTTATGATTCCTTCCCCGTCGAGACAGCAGGGAATGACCGTCCCATCCACCAAAATACCTGCCTGGTCTCTCAGACCATAACAAAATCCTCTACCATCGTCCTCTTCCGCATCCAGGGAGGGCCATTTAAATTCATAATCCTGGTTGATGTATACACGTTCGGCAATCTTAATCCCGCTCCCGGGCTGAACGATTTCTTCGATTTTATAATCGAGATGAAATGCTTCTTCGATCATTCCGAGCACTTCCCGATTGCGCTGTCTTTCCAGATTGGTCTTATTATCCTTTGTAAGGTTCCATAATCTCAATGAGATATACATGTTTGAACGTACCATCGCTTCTTTCACAAAGGCAAGGATGGATTTGACATATTCCTCCTTATCCCTCCTGTCTTTCAGGGCAGGATTTCCGTCATAGCTATGGAGGGAGAAATTGATTTGCCTAAGGGCAGGTTTTTCGATTATCTTTTCCCCTTTTTTCCCGATGAGCGTCCCGTTTGTAGTGATATGCACTTTAAAGCCTTTTTCATGACAAATATCCAGCAATTGGTCTATTTTGGGATGCAATAAAGGCTCCCCTTTCACATGCAAATAGACATAATCGGTATGGGGCTTAATTCTATCCAGCCGTTTCGCAAAATCCTCCAGTGAAATGAACTGATTCGGCCTTAAAGTCGGAGGACAAAAGGTACAGGCCAAATTACAAACGCTCGTAATTTCTAAATAAACTTTCTTAAACTTTTTCAACATCATTTCCTCGCTTCTTGAATGTAAAATAGTCCATCGATGGTCAAATTTATGTTATATTCAAGTTTATCATTTCCAACCTTCAAATTGTAGGGTGGACTTTTTAAATCAAGAAGAAGGTTAATCCCAAATCTAAAAACACTCCCCTTCATACAACGTTTTTCCTGATTGCTGAAGGGGAGCTAAAGGACACTGTCTATCATCTATTCCAACTTACTAGATCTAATGAAAACAGCATCAGATAGGCGCTCTGGATCAATATTGATAATTCTTTACCAAAGAGAATTAACATCCACCTTTTCGCCGCATTTTTTGCACAGAATGACCAGATTTTTTCCGTTGCCGTTGACCTCTAGAAGCTTTTTGCATTTCTTGCAACGTAAATCAACATGATCGATATATTGCTGTAGCAGTTTTCCGGTTAAGCCCCCGACATTCCCGCAATAGTTGCAAACCAAAATGGTCTTTCCCTTTGCGGAGGACTCTATTCTTCTCATGCTTCTGCAGACTGGGCATTGATCCCAGGTCGCAATGAACTTTTTTAACGGATAGGAAGGACGGTAAGCTACTCCTCTCTCCATCTTTTCCTCCTCTGGTACCCCGGACGCATAAATATTCAGGTAGCTGCAAAACAGTTTCGCCACTTTCTTTGACTTTAGGCGACAACTCATAAAAGGCGGCTCCGGCGAAGAATCAAAACTTGTATTTCTCATTATGGGAGTACCGACCCATAAAATTTCCCCATCCATCATGATAAAGGGCATAACCAAATTATTGCGGATGTGCCTATAGGTTCTGATGGGGATCCCATCCTTCGTTGGGGATATAACGGTAATTTGAGCATTTGGTTTTACCTTCAGCATAGCCTGCCAGAAGGACCTATCGATTTTATCCGGAAAGGGGGCGGAAAGGACGATTTGCTCCGCCTTTTTTAAATCATGATATAAAGTTCCGTTTTCCCCCTCACCAAACCATTTCAGATTTGGATGATAGGAGTGTTTTAGAATATCAGGCATTTCCCAGCGGGTATAAAAATGATTTTCCCGATACAAATGATCGATCAGCGCCCGGACTGTTTTCGTTTTCCCTACCCTTGAATGGAAATACTTCCGATCGGCAACATGAATAAATTTCCCCTTCGCCCGGGTAACGGCGACATTGATTAGTCTTGCACTTGTTTCATCGGTCAGCAAAATTCCCGGTCTGAGCTGCGGGTAACTATCCACATTGTCAAATATGATCATGTCCCTCTCTGAACCTTGAAACTTATGTACCGTTGAAGCAACTACCCTTTTTTCCCCTTCCGCCTTTAAGTTTTCCGGCATCAAATCTTGAATTAATGCGGTCATAAGTCTTGCCTGGGCTTTGTAAGGAGCAATAAAACCGATCGATTGGACATTGCTATCCTTTCCGGCCAGGATCAGCTGCATGGACACAAGCGCCGAAAACAGATTGAATCGGGAATCCGAGGAAGATTCTTTCAGACAGTAGGCACCCATCTTCGTTACATCCACAAGAACGGCCGCTTCCTTGGCAAAGGGAGCTTTATCTGCTATCGGCTTCCGTGCCCTTTGCACCGTTTCATGGTCAAAAACTTTATTTTCATAGATAAATTGGTTCGTAAATCCGGAAATATCCGGGTGCATCCTTCTTTGTTGCCTTAACATTAATAGATTGGGATGTTCCTCCCCCTGATTTAAAGTTTCCACTATTTTGGCAGCCTGGAAAATGTCTCGTCTAAGCCACATATCCACCAATTTGGAGCTGGACATAGCGATCGGAGGAAGCTGTTTAAAATCCCCACAAACGACAACCTTTTTTCCGAGGGATGCAGCATAGGCAATTTGGGGAACATACGCCATACTCGCTTCGTCCACGACAATTAGGTCGAAATTTTTTTCATCGAAAAAGGAATCGACAGCCGCCTTGGATAACGTTACCCCTATAACCTTTGCCTGTTCCACATATTCAGTTTCTTTTTCCTTCAGCTGTCTTCTTAGCTCATTCAATTTTTTCTCGATCCGGGCAAGCTCTTCCCGCTGCAAAAATCTTTTATCCGATTTTATCCTGGACCTTTCCGACTCCAACTTTCTCTTTTCCCTTTGCAATTGCGGGTTATGTTTCTCCACCAGCTTCCCGGATAAAAGGTCTTCCATTTCATTGAGCCTCGGGTCTACACTAAACCCGTACCGGACAATGTCACCGGATTTCCAACGGTTTTCCTTCATCATGTAACTGGCCAATTCGACAAGCAACACGTCGACCGCGGCATTGCTATGAGCGAGGACAAGGATCTTTTTCCCTTTTAAGTAGTGATACCCTATCATGCGGGCAAGGGTATAGGTCTTTCCGGTTCCGGGAGGTCCCCACATATAAGTCACGGAATTATATTTTGCCCTCAGGATCGCTTCTTGAACCGGATTTTG
>NICF_comb_assmDRAFT_10000536_pt1 | contig 32213 bp, 28 predicted proteins | sample NewIslPassag4_SG_FD_11279 | JGI IMG/M metagenome (IMG submission 11279)
CCCTCGTCGCAGTCGTCGTCGGTGGTGCACTCGGGCTCGGTGGTCTGCTCCTGGCAGGTGCCCTCGACGCAGACGAAGCCCTCGTCGCAGTCGGCGTTCGTCGTGCACTCGACACCGTTGTTGTCCTTGTCCTTGTCGTCGTCCTTGTCGTCGCCGCAGGCGAAGGCGCCGAGAGACGCAGCGAGAGCGAAGGCGAGCACGTAGGTGAGCTTCCGAATCTCCATCGTCAGATTCTCCGTGGTGGGCCGGACCGGTGTCCGGCGCGAAGGACAGAGGAGGGCATCGGTTGCCCTCAGCCCGGCCCTCGAACTAGCAGGAAGGATGCCAGATCGGGGGTTCGCCCGGCGGATTGGCAGATCGCCGGAATTGTCCGGGATCGAGCGATTCTGGAGGGCAGGGCTCGGCCTCGACCCTGTGAAGGGGTCGGACACTGGCGTCGCTCTGCGACAAAAATGTCAGACTTCGGACGTGTGCGAAGGCGGCCATCCGCGGGGGCTCCGACGCGATCGGGGCGCCGCGCTCCATTCGTTCGGAGGTTGACGCGGGGCCGATCAGTGGAGCTGCGTCGCTCCGCGCCGGTCCCGCTTCCGGACGCAGGCGGCCAGGTCCTTGGCGGCCCGGCGGAGGTCCGCATCCCAGGCGAGCGGTCGGAGAGGATCGACCCCGGGCGCCAGCGACGGCAGCAGGATCGGCGCGGGCAAGCCGAAGAGGTTGAACTGGATCCAGGGGGACAGCAGGGAAGCGCTTCCGTCCATCGCTTCGAGAAAATCCAGGGCCCAGGGGGCGTCCCAGATCCCCGCCATGCGGAAGAGGATCTCCGCATAGCGGGCGCGATGGGGACGGCAAGGATCCTCGCGCGGCTCCGAACGGGCCGCCGGCGGCTCGAAAGCGGCCTCGCGCGCGGCCGCGACCTCGGCCGGATCGGGGGGCCTCGGGTGCAACCGAGGCTCCGGTCGCACCACGAGGATCGAGAGCTGGCCCTGAGCGACCGTTCCCTCGGGCTCCACGCGGTACCACCCCTCCGGTATGACGACCGTCTCACCCGGTTCGGCGGCGACCACCGCCAGAGGAAATCCGACCAGACCGCCGGCCAGACCGAGGACGAGACGGCGCATGGCGACCTCCCCGCTTCGCTTCACCCTCGGAATCTGGGGCCAGTCCTCGGCCCGGTGACAGCGGCCCTTTGGGGCGGACCCGGAGCCCGCTACGGCAACGCAGCAGGCACAGCAGGCTCCTAGGGAGCGATACACTCGGAAAAGGCCTCGCACCCCATCAGACAGGCCAATGCCGCCTCGGCCGGCTCGCGGCAGTTGGCCATGATGCAGGCGAAATCGAAGCCCGGATCCTCCTCGAGCAGGCAGCCGTTTTCGTGCGCGCAGCCGGACAAGGCGAACATCTGGGAAGCACAGGTCGTGCCTGCGTAGATCTGACAAAGGGCGAATGCCTCCTGCAGACATTCGTGGCAGGCGGGGTCTTCCAAGGTCGCCTCGGAGCAAGGCGCGCCGCCGCCCGCTCCGCCCGAACCGCCATTTCCCGCTGCGCCGCCCGTGCCGCCGGTTCCGCCCTGGCCGGCCGCGCCCCCCGTCCCACCGCTGCCCCCAGCGGCGACGGCCCCGGAACCACCGGTCCCTTCCTCCTCGGGATCCGAGCCGCAGGCGGCGCCGACGAGCAAGAGGAGAAGACCGAACGCGACGCCGCCGCAAATGACCGTCCGAGAGCACCCCTTCGAGTCCGCCATCTCTTCACCTCGTTGTGGAGGCCGAGACCACTCCATCATGGCAAAGGTTGCCGAACAAGAGCCCGCCCGGTTCCCTTCGGGTTGCAGCGACGTCGCCGGATCGCTTCCGTTCGGCGGACACCGCGAGTCGGATCCGCCGCGGCCGTCTAGAACGGCGGGCCTTTGGGACGCGGCGCGGTGGCGCGGTGGCGCCGCCTTCGCCGCCAGGTATTGGGTGGGCCCTCGCGTTCGATGATGGCGAGGTAGTCGATGCGTCGCTGTTCGCGCTCCGCCGCGGGCTTGAGCCCACCGATCATCCTCAGGCGCTCGACGAAGGTCTGGATCACCTCCGTCGCCGGGCGGAGCTTGTCGAAGAGGGCGACGTTGGCCTCGAAGGCCAGGCGGATGGCCGCCATGTCCTCGGCGCGAGCCAGGCCGCGGCGCACCAGGTCCTGAAACGAATTCGCCAGGGAGACGAGCGAGTAGCCGTAGCCCTGGGAGAGATCCACCGCCAGGCGAACCAACGAGATCGGCCCGACATGACCGTCGAGGAGGAGGAGCACCGCCGCCTGGAAGTAGTTGTAGATCGGCACGACGCGACGCCCGTAGGCGTGAAAGCTCGCCGGCGGGCTGAAGCCGTCGAGGTGGATGAAGATCCGCTCGATCGGCGGCCCCTTCTGCAGGCTGGAGGCGAGTCGAAGGGCGCGCTCGGCGTCGTCTTCGTAGATGCCGCAGCGCTCGAGGATCTCCGCCAGCTCCGAGGTCGAGAGCCGTTGCTCCACGAGATCGGCGTAGATCGAGTAGACGAAGGCGTCGGCCTCGGCGTCGTCGCCAAAGAGCGTCTCGGAGGCGGTGGAGGGGACGCGGCTTCTGCCCTCGAGCAGCGCCGGCAGCTTGTAGCCGACCTGGTCGCGAATGGCGCGGAAGCGCCCGCGCACGAAGTTCTCCACGTTCGGCTTGAGGACGAGCTCGTCGATCTCCACGCCATCCAGCCGAAACTTCTCCTCGAGCTTGCGCCGCATCTGGCGGGGCGAGCCGCTGATGATGCAGACGCGCGCGCCTGGCCTGGACTGGAGTTCTCGCACCAGCGCGCGGCTTCCCGCCACGTTCACCTTCGCGCTCGCCTTCTCCCGCGCCGCGCGCAGCAGGCCCCGCAGGGTGTCGAAGTCGGTTTGCAGGTAGGTCTTGTCGAGATCCCAGCGGTAGACGTGCGAGACCTCCACCTAGCCCTCCGCGGCGAGCTGGGGTTCGGCAGAAACGGGCGCGAGGCGCTCGGCGATCGCGCGGGGCACGCCCCTCACCACCGCCTTGCTGGCGACCTTGCCCGCGTTGGCGATGGCGCGCGCCTGGGAGCGCCGGTCGGCGCGGATCACCACGCGGTCGAAGCCGAGCAGGGGAGCGCCCCCGTACTCCTCCCAGTCGGTGAGCCGTTTGAGCTGGCGCAGAAAGCCCGCGACCATCGTGAAGCCGAGCCTCCAGGAGAGCCGCTCCTGGTAGGCGTAGCGGGCGAGGTCGAGGACGGTCTGGGTCACGCCCTCGAGCATGCGGGTGGTCAACGCGCCGAGCAGCCCCGAGGTGACGATCACGTCGGCGGTCCCGAGGGGAATGAGGTCGACCTCGGTCAGCCCCAGAAAGTCGATGTCCGCCACCTCGCGAAGCTCCGCCTCGGCCTCGAGGATCGCCGGGTGCTCGCGTTCGGCGCCGGCGCCGCTGGCGAGCAGCGCCACTCGCGGCACCGGATTGCGCGAGATGATGCGCGCATAGGCGGCGCCCATGAGCGCGTAGGTGACGAGATCGCGGCCAGTGGCTTCGTGGCTGGCGCCGACGTCGAGGATGAGGGAGAAGGGATCGCCCGTGGCGCCCCGGCGCAGCTCCGTCGGAAAGACCGCGGCGAGTGCGGCTTTCTCCACTCCGGGCAAGAGCTGCATCGTTCCCATGCAGGCGCGGAGGAGGGCGCCGGTGTCGCCCGCCGTGACCAGGGCATCCGCGCGCCCCTGCGCGACGAGTCGCGCCGCCTCGAAGAGCGAGCTCGAGGGAGAGGCGCCGGGGGGCGAGGGTGGCGCGTGATGCACGGCGATGCGTTCGGCGTTGTGCGACGTCTCGCCGAGCAACGCCGTCAGCCGCGGCGCGTCGCCCACGAGAATGATGTCGAGATCGGTTTCGAGGGAGAGCTGGGCCGCGCCGCGGACGATCTCCGCCGGCGCGAAATCCCCGCCCATGGCGTCGAAGGCAATGGTCGGCGGCGGCATCGGAAGGCGATCTTAACCCTCGACCCGCCGCCCGACCACTGCACTTCGGTTACAGACAGTCGTTAACGTGACGACAGCTCTTCATGCAATCGAGTGCCGTGGAGAGCAGGCCGACACAGGGCTCGCAAGCCATGTCGGGCAGCCCGTTGTCTTTCATGCAACCGTTGTCGTGAGCGCAGACGATGAAGGCGCCCAGCGGCTCGGGACAATCGGTCGCGTTCTGCATCAGACACGACGGGAGTGCACCGTCCAGGCAGCGCGCGCAGTTCTCCGTCCCCGGATCTTTCTGGCAGTCGCCGGGCAAGACCACACCGCCCGAGCCGCCCGGACCGGTTCCCCCCGTACCACCACCGGAGCCGCCCCCGGGCAGCCCCCCGATTCCGCCCATGCCTCCCGCGCCTCCCGGGGCCTGCGCACCGGGCGGGGTCGGTTCTCCCCCGCAGCCGACCGCAGCGATCACCCAGGCCAGGCTCACGAGAAGCGAAAGGACCCCATTCGATCGGACCATCCCCCCTTCTCCTTTCGCACGATGGCCAGGGATCGTAGGGGCGTGATCGCGCGAAAAGAACTCCGAGGCCGGGGGCGCCATTTGGTGCTCACCCCTTTCGCACGACCCTCTGCAGCGCCCACGCCGCCGCGTCGCGCACCGCGGGGTGCGGATGGTCGAGATGCGCCTCACAGAGCCGCGCCAGCTCGGAGCCGCCGCGGGCACCCGCGGCGAGCAGAGCGTTGCGCAGGACGCCGAAGTGCTTGGGACGCGCGAGCGGCGTGCCCCGGCTGCGCTCCTCGTACTCGACCTCGTCCATGGTGAGCAGACGTTCCAGGGGAACGTCCCAGAGCCCTCCCGGGCGGGGATGGAAGCGCGCTTCGTCGGTGGGGCGAGCGAAGCGCTCGTTCCAGGGGCAGACCTCCTGGCAGTCGTCACAGCCGAAGAGCCACGAGGAGGTTCCCTCCTTGAGGTCGTCGGGGATGGCCCCGCGGTTCTCGATCGTCTGGTACGAGATGCAGCGCCGGGCGTCGACCACGTAGGGGCGGGGGAAGGCGTCAGTGGGACAGGCGCTCTGACAGCGCGTGCAGGTGCCGCAGAAATCCTCGTGCGGCCGGTCGTAGGGCTCCACTTCCCGGTCGAGGACGAGCCCGGCCAAGAGGACCCAGCTCCCCTGCGTGCGCGTGATGAAGCAGCCGTTCTTGCCGATCCAACCCAGTCCTGCGCGTTGCGCCCACGCCTTCTCGGGCAAGAGACCGAAGTCCACGGAGCCGTAGGTGCGAACGCCCGGGTCGAGCGCGTGCAGCCGTCGCCGCAGCCGGCGCAGCTTGCGCACGAGGATGTTGTGGTAGTCCGCCCCGCGCGCGTACCGAGCGATCCAGCCGGGCCGCTGATTGGGGTCGTAGTAGCCCTTGACGAAGATCGCCACCGTACGCGCCCCCTCCAGGACCTTCGCCGGGTCGAGCCGTCGCTTGTCTCGGAGCCAGTCCATGTCCGCCGAAAGCCCTTCGCGAACGAAGCGATCGAAGGGCTCCGGGTCGAGCGGCTCCGCGCGCGCGAAGCCCACGTCGTCGAAGCCGACCTCCGCTGCGAGCGCCCGGACGAGATCGCCTCGTTGCCGTGCCGAGAGCGGACGATCGGGGGGCGGTGAGAAGGGCGGCGTCGTCATCCCTTTCGCAGCTGTGGCTCCCAGATCGGCTCCGCGGTCGACTCGCGGTGGTTGACCAGGCGCGCGAGCATGAAGAGCAGGTCCGAGAGCCGGTTGAGGTAGGCCACGCACTCGGGGCGGACGTTCGCCGTGCGGGCCAGGGTGAGGAGGCGGCGTTCGGCCCGGCGGCAGACGGTGCGCGCCACGTGCAGGTGTGCCGCCGCGGGATGACCGCCCGGAAGGACGAAGTGCTGAAGCGGCGGCACCTCGGCCGAGATCGCGTCGATCACGCCCTCCCAGCGGGAGATGGTGTCCTCGTCCAGGTGGACGATCTGCTTCTTGACGTGCGCCGGGTCGGGTGTGGCCAACTCCGCGCCCAGGAAGAAGAGCTCCGACTGGATGGCGCCGAGCCAGCCCCGGACCTGCGCGTCGTCGGTGAACGCGGCGGCCAGGCCCACGATGGCGTTCAGCTCGTCGACCGTGCCGTAGGCCTCCACGCGGGGGTCGTCCTTGCGGACGCGTCCGCCCCCGAACAGACCGGTATCACCCCTGTCTCCCGTCCTCGTGTAGATGCGAGTGGCCACGGCGACCTCCCGGGTGGTGGATTCGCCCGGGAGCATACCCACGAGGCTCCTTCGCAGCACGTGAATCCGCCGCGGCGCGGTTTTCGCCGGAGCGGATGTCCGCCGGATGGGGCCTACGCGGCGCCGCGGGAGCGCTGGGCCTCGAGCTCGGCGCGGATGCGGCGGAGGGAGAGGTCGACGTATTCCGCCTCGGCATCGATGCCGATGAAGCGGCGCCCGAGCGCGACGGCGGCAACGCCGGTGGTTCCCGAACCGCAGAAGGGGTCGAGAACGATCGCCCCGGGGTCGGAGGAGCAACGGATGATGCGGTCGAGCAGGGCGAGCGGCTTCTGGGTGGGGTGGCGACCCAACGCCTTCTCGTTCCGGGCCGGCGTCGGGATCGTCCACATCATCGTCGGCCCGCCCGGCAGGGGGAAAGCAAATTCCTCGTTCCCCTCGAACGACCAGACGTCCCGCATCTGCTTGCCGCCGTTTTCCCGCTTCATCTCCGCGTAGTGGAAGGTGTGAGCCAGCGGCTGGCGCTTCCGCGGGGAGGCCCAGATCAGGAATTCGGTCGAGTGGGTGAAGTAGCGGCAGGCCAGGTTGGGAGCGGCGTTCGGCTTGTACCAGGTGATGGTGTTGAGGATGTGGAAGCCGAGCTCCTGCATGGCGAAGCCGATCGAGAAGATCACGTGGTGGGTGCCGGAAACCCATACCGTTCCCGTCGGCTTGAGGATGCGCTGGACCTCTTCGAGCCACCGGCGCTGGAAGGCGTGATCCTCCGCCAGGCCGCGCGACGCATCCCACTTCCCCTTGTCCACCGGTGCCCGCCGGCCGCTCTGACAGGTGAAGCCGCCGTTGGAGAGATGGTAGGGCGGGTCGGCGAAGACGAGGTCGATGCATTCCGGCGGCAGCCGCGAGAGGAGGTCCAGGCTGTCGCCCTGGACGACGCGATAGAGATCGCCTTCGCCGGTACGGGCGGGGAAGAGAGCCAGGGGATTGGGATGGACTCGCATGCCTTTACCATCGGCACCCGGATCGCGTACTGCAAGCGCAGGCGCCGAGGCGGGCTGTGGAAAAAAGTCCAGTGATCTTCGGATGATCACGATGTGTGATCCATGCGATCACGTCACGTGATCGATGGTCACTGTAAGTGTTAGAGAAAGTTACAGAATAGCTGCGCGGGGACGACCGAACGGGTGGCGGGAGGGCAGCCGGCGCGCCTCGAGGTTCGGTTTTCGTTGCGCGATCGCGCCCGCTTAGGAAATAAGCGCGACATGCCGCGACCCGCACCGATCTCGTTCGTTCTCAGCCTCTTCCGTCCCTTCCTCGTCTTCACCCGCGTGGAGATCCTGGGAGGCACGCTGCTTCTGGTCGCCTCCGTGATCGCCCTCGCCTGGGCGAACTCGCCCTGGACGGCTGCCTACACCTGGCTTTGGGACCGGCAGATCTCCATCGGGCTTGAGGGGTACACGCTCGAGGGTTCGCTCGCGTTCTGGATCAACGACTTCTTGATGGCCTTCTTCTTCCTCCTGGTGGGGATGGAGATCAAACGCGAGTTGGTGCTGGGCGAGCTCAACACGTTGAAGAAGGCTGCCCTCCCCGCCATCGCCGCCATCGGCGGGATGGTCGTGCCCGCGTCGATCTACACGCTCATCAACTGGGGGAACGTGGAGGCGATGCGCGGCTGGGGGATCCCGATGGCCACCGACATCGCCTTCGCCCTGGGCATGCTGCGGCTGGCGGGGCACCGCGTTCCCGGTGCGCTCTTCATCTTTCTCGGCGCGCTGGCGATCATCGACGATCTCGGCGCCATCCTCGTCATCGCCTTCTTCTACACGGAGTCGCTCAACGTATCGGCCCTCGGGATCGGCGCTTTGCTCCTGGGCGTGATGGGCGTGATGAACGCGTTCAACGTCCGCCGTGCCGGTCTCTACCTTCTCGTGGGCGCGCCGCTGTGGCTGGCGGTCTACGAGAGTGGTGTCCACCCCACGATCGCGGGCGTGCTGACCGGCATGATGATCCCCGCGCGGCGGCGCTCGGGCGAGTTGCCCACGATCGTCGAATCGGCCCAGAGCCTGGTCGCCACCGCCGCGCGTGCGGACCTCTCCGACGAGGACAAGCACGCCGCGCTCTCGGCTCTCGAGGAGGAGGTGCGCAAGGCCCAGGCGCCGTTGGAGGCGGTGGAGTACACCCTCCACCCCTATATTTCTTATGGCGTGCTTCCCCTCTTTGCGCTGGCGAATGCCGGGGTGGTGCTTCTGGGGGCGTCTTTCGGGCTCTTTCTCGACTCGGTCACGCTGGGCATCCTCTTCGGACTCTTCGTCGGCAAGCCGGTGGGAATCTTTGGCTTTACCTGGCTCGCCACCCGGCTGGGAATCGCGCAGCTTCCGAGGGGTGTCGGTCTGACGCACGTAATGGGCGCGGCCATGCTCGGTGGCATCGGCTTCACCATGGCCCTCTTCATCGGCGGCCTCGCCTTCGACGCCGGCAGCGTGATGCATACCGAGGCCAAGCTCGGCGTCTTCTCCGGCTCCATCCTCGCGGCCGTCGCCGGCCTGAGCTTCATCTACTCCCGCAAGCCGGTCGCCGACCCCGCCGTGAGCACCTGACCTCGGCTGTCCAGCGGTGCACCTCCCCGGCCGCCTTCACGCCTACTCCGGCCGGGGCAGGCCGCTCACCCGCCGCGCGTCTTCGATCCGCTCCGGGTCCACGTAGATGCGGCGGATCCGGACCCGCTTCTGGTACCGCCGATAGAGGGGTGTGTATTCGTCGAGCGGCACGAATCGCCCCTGATTCTTCACGTGCACCCAGATGGTCTCTTCCGCCTCCGTGCCGAAGTACTTGGAGACGGTCCCCTCCGACTTGGTGGAGAAGAACTCGATCCCCGCCTTGGTCAGTGCCTCCTCGATGGGCGAGAGATCCCAGTCGTCCTGTTCGTAGGGGCCCGTCTCGACCAGGAGCCGGAAGGGTTGCCGTCGCGCGATCCGTTGCGCCCATCGGTTGTCCGAGGCGCGGAGGGCCGCGAGCAGCTGGACGTCGTCGCAGCCGAGGTAGGACTTCGTGTCGGCCGGGATGGTGAACTCGCCTCCCGTCTCCCGGAAGTACTCGCGGAGCATCCGGTCGAAGCAGATCGGCGTGCGGTGGTAGTACACCGTCAGAAACATGTGGTAGCGCGAGAGGAGGAAATCCTCGAAGGCGATGATGGCGCGGCTGCCGAGCGCGAGCTCCACCTTCCCGTCGTGCTCGTGCGCGCCGACGTTCTCGACGAGCCACGCCAGGTCGTAGGTGCCGTATTTGGCTCCCGTGAAGAAGGAATCCCGCAGCAGATAATCCATCCGGTCGGCGTCGACTTCGCTGGAGACGATCTGGCGAAGCAGCGGCGCGTAATCGACGTTGCCCACCACGAAGTACGGCCCGCCGGGCGCCGGGACGCCGCTGAGCAGCGAAGCGATCGCCTCGGGGGGAACGGCGATCTCGGCGTAGACGCGGGCGAGAAGCTCGGTGAGCTCCGAGTCGAGGATGATCTTGAGCGTGTAGTCCTCGTGCGTGGCACGGCCCTCGTCGCCGCGCGCCAGCCAGGCGGGTAGGGCGAGTTCTCTTCGCGGCGGAAGAATCGATTCGGAGGAGTGCGAGAAGGGGGGATGGCCGAGGTCGTGGAGGAGGACCGCCAACCGAAGCGCCGCTCGCAATCGGCTGCGCTCGCTCTCCTTCAGCCGGGGCAGCCGCCGCTGGATGGCGTCGAAGAGCAGGCCGGAGACGTGGCAGGCGCCCAGCGCGTGCACGTAGCGGGTGTGGGTCGCGCCGGGAAAGGCTGCGTCGGCGAATCCCATCTGGCGGATCCAGCGCAGGCGCTGAAAGAAGGGCGCGTCGATCACCTGCCGCTCGCGCGCGTCGAGCAGGATGGAGCCGTGGATCGGGTCTCGGATGCGGGTGGTCACGTGGGCAAGCCTGGCAAGTGCAAGTTCTTCCTTCAAGGTTTTCCCAGGAACGATAGGCTTTGCGCCCATGAGCGAGGCCATCGAAGGGATCGAGTGGACGCCGCCCCCGGCGAAGATCCGACAGGCCGCCTCCATCCTCCTCGTCAGCGAAAGGGAGGAGGGCCGTCGCATCTTCTGGGTGCGGCGCGGGAGCCGGATGCGTTTCGGGCCTGGCTGGTACGCCTTCCCCGGAGGGAAGGTGGAAGAAGGCGATGCCCAGGTCGAGGTGGAATCCGCGCGCGAGGGCGAGGCTCCCTTCGTGGTCGCCGCCATCCGCGAGGCCTTCGAGGAGGTGGGCATCCTCCTCGCCCGCGGCGCCGAGCGGATCTCCGCCCAGGCGAGAGCCGAGATGCGGCAGAGGCTCCGCGCCGGGGCTTCGTTCGGAGAGCTTCTCGCCGCCCACGGCCTTCGGCTCGACGCACGCCGCCTCGTCTCGGTGGGGCGGTGGGTGACGCCCCCCTTTTCCCCCATCCGCTTCGACACGCGCTTCTTTCTCGCCGTCGTGGACGAGGAGCCGGACGGCGAAGTGGACGGAGACGAGGTGGCGGGAGGTGGCTGGGTGGAGCCCGCCCGGGCGCTGGAACTCTGGGAACGGGGCGAGGCGCTGCTGCATCCACCCACTCACCACGCCCTGGCCACCCTCGCCGGCTTTCCTCCGGAAAAGGCGGTGGGGATCCTGAGGCGCCCGCCCTACGTCGACGCCGAGCACGTCGTTCACCGCATCGAGTTTCAGCGGGGCATCCACGTCTTTCCGCTGCGCACGCCGACCCTCCCGCCCCATACCCACACCAACTGCATCGTGGTCGGAACCGGCGACCTGGTGGCGATCGATCCCGGGGCCAGCGATCCCGCCGAGCAGGAGCGGATCGCCCGCGCCCTCGCGGAGATGGTGGAGGAGGGGAGGCGGTTTCGAGCGGTGCTGCTCACGCACCATCACGGCGACCACGCCGGCGGAGCGCGCGAGCTCGCCAGGCGCATGGGCGTGCCGCTCTGGGCGAGCGAGGTCACGTCCCGGCGGGTCGGCGGCGCTGACCGCATTCTGGCCGACGGCGAGGTCATCGAGCTCGGCGGTCCCATGCCCATGCGTCTGCGCTGCGTTCTCACCGAGGGGCACGCCGACGGGCACCTCTGCTTCTACGAGGAGGGGAGCCGCGCGGTGATCGCGGGGGACATGGTCGCCGAGGGCTCGACCATCGTCCTCGACCCGCCGGAAGGAAAGCTCGGCGTCTACCTGGATTCCCTGCGGCGGCTGATGGAGCTTCCCGCGGGCGCCCTCTATCCGGCGCACGGCTTCCCCGTCCCCGACGGACAGGAGCTCTTGCAGCGCTACCTCGCGCACCGGGAGGAGCGGCTCGCCCAGATCCTCGGGTGCCTGTCTCCGGACCGCAGTCTCACCCTTGCCGAGATCGTGAAGGTCGTCTATTCCGACACGCTCAGCGTCCTTCGTCCGGTCGCCGAGAGGAGCGCCCTCGCCTCCCTCCTCGAGCTCGAGCGGCGCGCGCTCGTCCGGCGCACGGACGAGGGCTGGACCGTCTGAGACGCAGGGAAAGGAAAAAGCGAGACATGCCGACCATCGAAAGCACGCCGGAGATGGTTCGCCGCGTCTACGAGAGGACGCGCAAGAACCTGGAGATCGTTCGCCGCAGGCTGGGCCGCCCGCTCACCATGGCCGAGAAGGTGCTGTTCGGGCATCTCGACGACCCCGAGAATCAGCCCCTGGAGCCGGGCAAGGCGTACCTGTTGCTCCGCCCCGACCGCGTGGCCATGCAGGACGCCACCGCCCAGATGGCGCTCTTGCAGTTCATGCAGGCGGGTCGGCCGGAGGTGGCCGTCCCCGCCACCGTGCACTGCGATCACCTGATCCAGGCGCGGATGGGCGCCGCCGAGGACACGGAGGTCGCCTCGCGAGAAAACCGCGAGGTCTACGACTTCCTCCAGTCGGTTTCCGCCAAGTACGGCATCGGTTTCTGGAAGCCCGGCTCGGGAATCATCCACCAGGTCGTGCTGGAGAACTACGCCTTCCCCGGCGGTCTGATGATCGGCACCGACTCGCATACCCCCAACGCCGGTGGTCTGGGCATGGCAGCGGTCGGTGTGGGCGGCGCCGACGCGGTGGACGTTCTCGCCGGGTTCCCATGGGAGGTCCTGCATCCCAAGCTCATCGGCGTGAAGCTCGTCGGCGAGCTCACCGGCTGGACCGCCCCCAAGGACGTCATCCTCAAGCTGCTGGGCATCCTCACCGTCAAGGGCGGTACGAACCGGATCGTCGAGTACTTCGGTCCCGGAGCGCGCTCGCTTTCCTGCACCGGCAAGGCGACGATCACCAACATGGGCGCCGAGCTCGGAGCCACCACCTCCATCTTCCCCTTCGACGAGGCGATGGCGCGCTACCTCCGCGCCACCGGGCGTGCGGAGCTCGCCGCGCTCGCCGAGCAGAACGCCGACCTCCTCGTCGCCGACCCGGAAGTGGAGGCCGAGCCCGAGCGCTTCTTCGACCAGGTGATCGAGATCGACCTCTCCAAGCTCGAGCCGCACGTCGCCGGTCCCCACACGCCGGACCTCGCCCGTCCCGTCTCCGAGCTCAAGAAGGCGGTGCGGGAAGAGGGCTATCCCTCGCGCCTGACCGCGGCGCTCATCGGCTCCTGCACCAATTCGTCCTACGAGGACCTCTCTCGTGCGGCCGAGGTGGCGCGAAAGGCCGCCGAGGCGGGACTGAAGATGCAGGCCAAGCTCCTCGTCTCGCCGGGCTCCGACCAGATCTTCGAGACGATCAAGCGCGACGGCCAGATGGCCGCGTTCGAGGCAGTGGGCGCCACGGTCCTGGCCAACGCCTGCGGCCCCTGCATCGGGCAGTGGAAGCGCGACGACGTGCAGAAGGGGGAGAAGAACTCGATCATCACCTCCTTCAACCGCAACTTCCGCGCGCGCAACGACTCCAACCCCGAGACCTTCGCCTTCATCGCCTCGCCGGAGATCGTGCTCGCCTACGGCCTGGCGGGAACGCTCGAATTCGATCCGCTGAGCGACGAGATCGTCCAGGGCGAAAAGCGCTTCAAGCTGCCGCCGCCGTCGCGCGCCGACGACCTGCCTCCGAATGGCTTCGTGCGCTCCCAGAGCGGCTACCTTCCCCCGGCCGAGGACGGCTCGAAGGTGGAGGTTCGCGTCGACCCCGGCAGCGAGCGTCTGCAGCTCCTCGCCCCCTTCGCTCCTCCCAGGCCGGAGGAGTACGTGGACATGCCGCTGCTCGTGAAGACGCAGGGCAAGACCACGACCGACCACATCTCCCCCGCAGGGCCCTGGCTGCGCTTCCGTGGCCACCTCGACCGCATCAGTGACAACATGCTCACCGGAGCGGTCAACGCCTTTGGCGGCAAGGTGGGGTATACGAAGAACGTCTTCTCCGGCGAGGAGCAGCCCATCCCCGCCGTGGCCCGCGACTACAAGGCGCGCGGATTGAAGTGGGTGGTGGTGGGCGACGAGAACTACGGTGAGGGCAGCTCGCGCGAGCACGCGGCCATGAGCCCCCGCCATCTCGGTGCCGGCGCCATCATCGTCCGCTCCTTCGCTCGTATCCACGAGACCAACCTCAAGAAGCAGGGCGTGCTGCCGCTCACCTTCGTCGACCCCGCCGACTACGAGAAGGTGCGCGAAGGCGACCGCATCACCCTGGTCGACATCTTCTCCATCGAGCCGGGCAAGGAGGTGGAGGCCATCTTCCGTCACGCCGACGGCTCCGAGGACCGCATCCGCCTGCGGCACAGCCTCAACGCCGAGCAGATCGGCTGGTTCAAGGCCGGCTCCGCCCTCAACACCCTCCGCTCTCGGTGAGCCTCGTGGGGCGCGAGGACCGCTGGCAGCACCTGGTTCGACTGGCCTTCCGCCTCTCCGAGGCCCTCGCCGGCCAAGGGGAGACGGAAGGCCTCGCCCGTCTTCCCGCCCCGCGATCGAACCGGGGCGGCGCACGGTCCCCAGCCGCTGCGGATCGCCGCCGAGGTGAAGCCGCTGCCTCTGCCGCCGAGCTCGGGCGGGGCGCGCCCACCGCGCTCGCGAAGGCTACGAGCTTCGCCTCGCGTCGCGCCCTCGAGGCGGCTCTGCAGGCCCTCGACAGCGCCATCGAGGTCTTCGGGCCCGAGATCGACCCGGTCGACGACTTCGAGGGCTATGCCGTCCGTCGTCTGGCTCTCGCCCTCCGCGACGCCCTCCACCGGGCCCTCGACAGCCATCAGGCTTGATCTCGGTCCCCCTCCACCCCCCCTTCCCACCCCCCTTTCCCGATGTCCGCCGTTTCAAACCCGTTCACGGGGGACCGGGCTGTCCTCGCAGCGGGAGCCGGAGCCTGGACCGAGCCGCGGGCGGAGATCCCGTGGAGGCCGGCGCCGGGGAGTGCAGCGTCCTCGGCGCACATCCGGGGGTGGGCGCCGGGGCCTGCAGGCCACAGTCTCCATTCGTGGGCGAAGGCGGAAGCGACGGGCCGAGGACCGGGCTGAGCCGCAGGATGTTTCTCGCGGGCCTCGCGAGCGCGTTCGGCTCGGGGCTGCTCCTCCGCCTCTTGCGGGGAAGCTCGGAGGGGGAGGGATTTGATTCGGCGGACATCGCCCGAGGGGGGGAGGGGCGAACTGGGGCGTGGGAGGAGGTTCGGGCCCAGTTCGACCTGGATCCGTCGCTCGTCCACCTGGCGGGGATGCTCTTCACCTCTCACCCGCGGCCCGTTCGCGAGGCGATCGAGAAACACCGACGGGGCCTGGACGAGAACCCGGCGGAATACGTGCTGCAGAACGACACGCCGCTTCGGCTTCGGGCCGTGCGCGCGGCGGGGCGCTATTTCGGCACGGATCCGGCCTGCGTGGCGCTCACCGACAGCACCACCATGGGGCTCTCGGTCCTCTACCGCGGCCTACCGCTGGGCGAGGGCGACGAGGTCCTGACCACGACGCACGACCACTACTCCACCTGGGCCAACCTGGACGCGGTGGCCGAGCGTCGCGGGGCGACGGTCCGCAAGATCTCGCTCTACGACGATTCTCTGCGCGCCTCCGCCGACGAGGTGGTGGCGCGGATCGCGGCGGCCATCGGCCCGCGGACGCGGGTGGTGGCGCTGACCTGGGTTCACTCCGATACGGGCGTGAAGCTGCCCATCCGCGCCATCGCCGACCGCGTCGGCGAGGAGAACCGCCGCCGGGGAGTCGACGACCGCACTCTCGTCTGCGTGGACGGGGTCCACGGCTTTGGCGTCGAGGATGTCGAGCTCGCCGACCTCGGCTGCGACTTCTTCGCGGCGGGCTGCCACAAATGGCTGTACGGGCCGCGTGGCACGGGAGTCGTCTACTCCGCGCGGCCGGAGGGCTGGCAGGGGATGACGCCCCTCATCCCGCCCTTTGGTGTCAAGAACACGCCCGGTCTCTACTTCTCCCCGGGCGGCTTTCACGCATTCGAGCACCGATGGGCGGTTGCCGAGGCCTTCGAGTTTCACGCCTCCATCGGGAAGGCGCGGATCCAGGAGCGCATCCACGCGCTCGCCTCCCAGCTCAAGGAGGGGCTGATCACCATGTCGCGGGTGAGGCTTCATACGCCCCGCGACCCGCGGCTTTCGGCCGGGATCGTCTCCTTGGACGTGGAGGGAACTCCCGCCCGCACCGTGGTGGAGAGGCTCCGGCGAGAAGGGATCGTGCTGTCGGTCGCGCCCTACGGGCTTCGATGTGTCCGCGCGACCCCCACGATCGTGAATACGCCCGAGGAGATCGAGCGCGTCCTGCGCGCGCTCCATCCCCTCGGGCGCGGCTGAGCTTTCTCGACTCAGCTCGCCTGTTCGGCAGCGGGCTTGCTCGGAACGTCTCCGAAGAGTTCCCGGGCGGTGACCTCTCCGCCTCCCTTTCGGCTCAGCAGGGCGTTCACCGCACGGAGGATCTTGCTGCGAACCTTGCGGGGAAGAGGAACGTCGTTTCTGGCGGCCTCGAGGTCCACCGGGCGGAGCGGGCGGCCGCTCCGGGGCTTTTCGATGCCCGCCTCCGCGTAGCTTTGCTGCGGCGCGCTCTTTCGCTTGCGTGCCCGCAGGCGAAGAAGCTCGCGATCCTTTCCGCGAAGCGTTTCGAGACGTCTCGAAACGGCCAGGATTTCCTCGTCCTTGATCCCCTTGGAAGCGATGAATTCGGAGAACGCGCCCAAAGCAACCTCCTCTTCTCTCCTTCCTCGGAGAGTCGCGTCGAGGCTCCCGGTCCGGGAGCCAGACGATCATAGCAAAGGGAGTGGGTTGCCGCTCGCGACCCGATAGGAAATGTTTCATTTTCGACGGGTCAGTAGCGAATGGCTTCGTAACCTCGGGAGACGAGGCGGGCGAGCTCGTCCACTCCGTTCGGCACGACCTCGGCGGAAGGGTCGAGCTTGTCGGGTGGGATGCCCCATTTCTGCAAGGCTTGACCGCACGCCACCAGGCGGACGCCGGCCTCGCGCGCCATTCGAGCCTGCTCCTTCACCTCGGGCGAGATCGCGCTCACCGTCGGGTCGAGGGCGAGGACGGCCCGTCCCCACGCGAGCCAGACCACCTCCTCCAGGCGGCCGGACTTCTGTGCGGCCGTCGCATGACGGAAGGAGCTGGCGAGGGTGGCGAGATCCTCCGGCCCGGTCATGGCCACGAAGACGAGCTTGCCTTTCGGTGTAGCCTCCTCCTCCGCCTTCGCGGATGGGGCCAGGAGGATGGAAAGAACGAATAGCGAAAAGAGATGCTTGCGAATCGTGTTCATGTTTTCTGACTCCTTTTTCCATGGCGTTCAGGCCATGGGGTCTTGGCTCTCTCGCGCCGGCCGTCGCGCCGAGAGGAGCGGGCAGCGCGTGCCGGATTCGCGCGGGCCGGTGCGAACGGAGAAAAGCAGGCGTCTCAGATCTGCGAGCGCAGAATGGGGGGCAGGTCCTCGGCCACCACCCGTCCTTCGAGCGTCGGGCTGATGGACTTCTTTCGAGCGAGAAACCGTCGCAGGGCCTCGTGCGCATCGATCTCGAGCTTTCGCACGTTCTTTGCTCCGCGGATGCGGCAGAGCGTGTCGGGAGCGTCGCCTTCGCGAAGGCAGGCGGCAATGGTGTAAGTTCGCTCTGGATCGAGCGGCTCGCCGTTGATCCGGATCTCCCGCACCCTTTGACCGAAGGGCGCCTTGGCCTCGAAGCGCACGGTCATGCCGGAGGGTCTCGGAAGCCATCCGCCAAAGCGCTTCCGGTAATCCGGCGAGAGGGCATTCTCGATCTCCTGCTCCCAGAACGTCAGGAGCTGGGCTCCGCTCACCTCCCCGACCAGGAGCGGCGTGGAGATGGGATAGAAGGTCCAGAGGTCTTCCTCGCGAATGAGTCCAGGCCCCGTCGGCGTTCCGAATCGGAAGCCGTTGGAGATCGCGATCTCCGTGCCGGCGATCTCGCGAAGGGCATCGGCGAGGAAGTTGTCGAGGTTCGTCTCCAGAACGGAATATCGCGCGAGCGAGACCTCCGTCCGTCCGACGGGGCGATCGAGGCGCTCGCGCAAGGGAGCCAGGCTCCGCTCGACGATCGCCTTGACTTCCTCGTCCTCGCCGAAGCGGCGGGCAGTCAGCTCGATGAGCTCCCAGCGCCGATCCACGATCTCGCCCTTGCGCACCCACAGGTCGAGCCGACCGAGGAAGGATCCGAAGGCGCCCGGCTCGACGACCCAGACGCCATTGCGGTCGATGGGCTCGTAGGTTCGCTCGTGCGTGTCGGAGGAGAGGTGCACGTCGATGCCCTCGAGCTCGTCGGTGAGCACCAACGCGCGAGCGAGGCCGACGTGGCTGACCAGGAGCACCACCTCCGCTCCCGTCTTGCGCACCTCGGCGATCAGCGCGGAAAGCTCCTCTGGGCCGGAGTAGGCGAGGCCTTCGCTGTAGGCGGGAGGCTGGCGGACGGGGACGTCGGGATCGGTGTAGCCGATCACGCCGATCCGCACACCTCCGACTTCGCGGATCAAGTAGGGCGGAAACAGGCGCTTGCCCGTCGCGGCATCTCGCACGTTTGCGGCGACGAGTGGATGCCGGATCTCGGCGGCCCGCTCGCGTAGCGTCCCGGGACCGTAGACGACCTCCCAGTTTCCCGGAATGCCGAGGTCGAAGCCGACGGCGTTGAGGGCCGGGATCACCGCACGGCCTTCCGTCCACGCGGCCGCCGCCGAGCCCTGGATCGTGTCGCCGCCATCGATCGCCAGGACCGCTCCGCCGCGTTCCTCGCGGATCTTGCGGATCGCTTTCGCGAGCCGAGCAAAGCCACCGGCTTTCTCGATTCGCTCCTCGCCGCGCCAGAAGAGTTCGTCGTGCTCCTCGAGCTGCGCGTGCAGGTCGGCGGCAAAGAGGATCGTCACGTGCCGCGTTGCCGACTCGGAAACCTTGCTCCCGAGCGGGTCGCTGCGGCAGGCGGTCGAAAGCAGAGCGAGCGAAACAAGGAACCAACGCAGCTTCATCGGTGTCTCTCCCGGCGAGTCCCACCCGTCGCCCGAAGAGACACGACAGCCAGCGGAGGAGTTCCGACGTGGAGACCAAAGGTCCTGCGAGGCAGAACGAAGCCGGAGCGCGACGCGCGTCTTTCCATTGCCCGATCCGAAGGGGCATCGAACGTCTGCTTCTCGGTGCGCCGGGGCTCGGCGCAGCCCTGGGCATCGCCTGGCTCGGAGGCCACCTCGCGCATGGGCTCGGTCGAGGGCTCCTCGTCCTTCGGGGAGTGGACCCGGCGGGCAAGGCCGGTCCGATCTCGGCGATCTCGATGGCAGTCTTGCTGGGCGTGCTACTGGCCAACACAGTGGGGCTTCCCGCCTTCCTGCAGCCCGGCCTCGACCTCGCGCGCAGGGTCGTCCTTCGTCTGGGGATCGTCCTCGTGGGGCTCAAACTCTCGGTGGTGGACGTGCTCCGGGTGGGGGCCGTCGGCATCCCCGCCGTTCTCGTCCTCGTGGCCTTCGCCTTCGCCGCCTCGCTCTGGTTGGGGAGGCGGCTGGGCGTTTCGCGCGAACTCGGCAGCCTCGCCGCCGCCTCCACCGCCATCTGCGGCATCACCGCCACGCTGGCGGTAGCCCCGGTCGTGAAGGCCGACGAGCGCGAGGTCGCCTACACGGTCGCGAACGTCACGCTCTTCGGCCTGATCGGGATGCTCGTCTATCCCTACGTGGCCCACGCGTTCTTCGCCGATTCGTCATTGGGAGCCGGGCTCTTTCTGGGCACGTCGATTCACGACACCTCGCAGGTGATGGGCGCCGCGCTGACGTATGCCGGCGTATACGGCGACGAACAGGCGCTCCAGATCGCCACCGTCGCCAAGCTCACGCGAAATTCCCTGCTCGTGGCGGTGGTCCCGACGCTCGCGTTCCTGCACGCGCGTGCCGGTGGTACGAGCGCGGGGGAGCGGCGGTCGATCCGCTCCTACTTTCCGGGATTCGTCCTCGCCTTCGTCGTGCTCTCGCTGGTGCGCACCGTCGGCGACCTCGGGCTGGAGCAGCAGGGACGGGCGTTCGGTCTCCTTTCCGAACCAGCCTTCCGGGAGCTCGTCCACCTGCTCGCGGATCGGATCTCGCCCCTTGCGCTCGGAACTGCGCTGGCGGCGGTGGGTGCGGGCACGCGATTGTCGATCCTGCGCGGCCTGGGCATCCGTCCGCTCGCCGTCGGATTCGGGGCGGCCCTGGCGGTCGGAGTCGCGTCTGCCCTCGTCTCCGTCCTTCTCGCCTGAGGACCCTGCCGTCGCGGCGACCTCGACGCGGCGCGCGTCGGGGCGGCCGCCGAGTCGGGACGGGAGGCAGATGTCCGCCGTGCGCGTCGTGGGGGCCTCGGCCTCCACCTTTTTGAATCGGCGGACATCCGGGGGAGGGGCGGTTGCCTCGACCGGCCCTCGCCGCACCAGATTGCGTCACTGCAGCGGACTCCGAGGGCTGGAGGGAGGGGCTTGCGCCAGCGGGCGGAAAGGGCTTTGCTGGGGCATGCGCATCCACCTGGTCGACGGAACCTGGGAACTGTTTCGGGCCCATTTCGGTGCTCCGCCGCATCGCGACGCCGAGGGCCGCGAGGTCGGAGCGGTGCGCGGCCTGCTTCGGAGCCTCCACGCGCTCGTGGCGCGGGAGGGCGTGACGCATTTGGCGTGCGCCTTCGACTCCCAGATCGAATCTTTCCGCAACGAGCTTTTTTCGAGCTACAAGACCTCGGCCGGCGTGCCGGCGGAGCTCCTCGCGCAATTTCCGCTGGCGGAGGAGGCCTGCGAGGCGCTGGGCGTCGTCACCTGGGGCATGTGGGAATTCGAGGCGGACGACGCCATGGCCACCGCGGCGGCGCGCCTCGCCTCGCTGCCGGAGGTGGACCAGGTGGTCCTGGCCTCTCCGGACAAGGACCTGAGCCAGTGCATCCAAGGCGATCGGGTGATCCAGTGGGACAGGCAGCGCGGCAGGACGCTCGACGAGGCGGGGGTGCGGGAGCGCTTCGGCGTGGGACCGGAGCTGGTCCCGGACTGGCTCGCGCTGGTCGGGGATGCGGCGGATGGCATCCCGGGCCTGCCGGGATGGGGGCCGAAGAGCGCGGCGGCCGTGCTCGCGGCACACGGCCGCATCGAGGAGATCCCCGACGATCCGGCGGGGTGGAAGGCGAAGGTTCGAGGCGCGGAGCGTCTCGCCGTCGTGCTTCGGGAGCGCCGGCAGGAGGCGCTGCTCTACCGACGCCTGGCCACGCTCCGGACGGACGTGCCGCTTCGCGATCTGGAGCCGGAGGCGCTGAGGTGGCGTGGGGCAGACCGCGAGCGGCTCGAGCGGATCTGCGCGACGATTGGAGAGCGGGGACTGCTCACGCGGATCGCTCGGTGGCGCTGACGCTTCGCTCACTTGGGCTCGCCATGGGCTTCGGGCTGGTAGAGGATGGCTTCGAGCCGCAGGCGCTTTCGCCGGCCGTTGGGCATGGGCCAGTCGATGGTCTCGCCCACCGAAAGTCCGATCAGCGCGGCGCCGACCGGCGCGAGGATGGAGATCTTGTTGTTCTGGGGATCGGCGTCGCGCGGGTAGACGAGCGTGACCTCGCGCGTCTGTCCCGTCTCCTCGTCCCGGAAGCGAACGCGCGATCCCATGGTCACCACGCTCGGAGGGATCTCTTCCGGCGGGACCACGATCGCGGAGCCCAGCTCGGACTCGAGATTTTCGAGGGCCTCGCGGTTCCTGGACGACACGGTCGTGTCGAGGAGCGATTGAATGCGCTCCATGTCTCGGGTGGTGATGTAAATTTTCCGCTCGCTGCCCATGGGTCGATGCTCCCCGGTCCCCACCAACAAGTCAAGGATATCCGGGAGATGCAGCATTTTTCTTCGCGCGCGAACGGCGCTGCCCTCGCGGCGGGTGTACGTCATTGCTTGTAAATTTTTGGACACATGAAAGCCTATCTCGATCTCCTCCGAAAAGTTCGAACCGAGGGCAAGCTGCGCAAGGACCGCACGGGAACGGGAACGCTCAGCCTCTTCGGTCACCAGCTCCGCTTCGACCTTTCCGAGGGCTTCCCCGCCGTCACCACCAAGCGCCTCTACTTCAAGACGATGGCGCACGAGCTGCTCTGGTTTTTGCGGGGTGAGCCCCACATCGGTTACCTCCGAGAAAACGGCGTGAGCATCTGGGACGAATGGGCCGGCCAGGACGGGTGGGTCGGGCCGCTCTACGGCGTGCAGTGGCGTTCCTGGCCCACGCCCGGCGGCGGGCACGTCGACCAGTTGGCAGAGGTGATCCGTGAGATCCGCGAGAATCCCTGGTCGCGACGCCTGGTGGTCAGCGCATGGAACGTGGCGGAGCTGCCGAAGATGGCGCTCGCGCCCTGTCACGTGCTGTTTCAGTTCTACGTGGACGAGGGCAGGTTGTCCTGCCACCTGTACCAGCGCAGCGCCGATCTCTTTCTCGGGCTGCCGTTCAACATCGCCTCCTACGCGCTGCTCACCTGCATGGTGGCGCACGTGACGGGGCTGCGGCCGGGGGAGTTCGTCCACTCGATCGGGGACGCGCACATCTACCTCAACCACCTGGAGCAGGTGGACCTGCAGCTTTCCCGCGAGCCGTACCCGCTCCCGCGCCTTTGGCTCGATCCATCGGTTCGCTCGATCGACGAGTTTCGAATCGAGCACATCCGCCTGGAGAACTACCGGCATCATCCTCCCATCGCGGGCGAGGTCTCGGTCTGATGAAACTGGTCGCGGTGGTGGCGGTCGCCGACAACGGCGTGATCGGCAAGGACGGGACGTTGCCCTGGCATCTCCCGTACGACCTGGCGCATTTCCGTCGCGTGACGATGGGCAAGCCCATCGTGATGGGTGCGCGGACCTGGCGCTCGATCGGCCGGCCGCTTCCGGGGCGGACGACCGTGGTGCTCTCGCGAACGGAAAGGCCCGAGGGCGTGCTCCACGCCGATTCGCTCGAGGCGGCCTTGCAGCTACCGGAGGTTCGAAGCGCCGAGGAGGTGATGATCGTCGGAGGCGCGAAGGTCTACGAGTCGGCGCTTCCGCGTTGCGAAGAGATCTGGATCACGCGCGTCCACGCCTCGCCGGAGGGCGATGCCTTCTTCCACTTCGATCCGACCGGCTGGGAAAAGGTCCACGCCGAGGATCATCCGGCCGACGAGAAGAATCCCCATCCCTTCACCATCGAGCGCTGGAAAAGGACCGCTCCCGTCTCCTGAGGACCGAGGCAGTCCACGGCCTCAGGCCGCCGGTTGCTCGGCGGGCCGGTCGGCCGTCTCGGCGACCTCCCGCTGGCCCGCCTCGCCGCTTCGCACCAGCGCCCAGCGGTAGATGGCGGGCGCGATGAGCTCGTTGAGCGCGACCACGCCCAGCACCAGGGCCCGCGCTTCGGCGCCGAAACCGGGGAAGGTCTTGACGAAGAGGGCAGCGAGGGCGAGGGCGAGCCCGGCCTGCGGGAGGAGGCCAAATCCCGCCCAGCGCCGCACCGTCTCCGGCGAGCGCGCGAAATGCGCCCCGATCCGACTGCCGAAGACGAGACCGATCCCGCGCACCACCACGATCGCGGTGGCGGGCAGGGCCACGCTCGCCAGCAGGCGCAGATCGATATGGGCACCGGCGACGGCGAAGAAGACGACGTAGACCGGAAGCGAAGCCATCTCGATCTGCGAGTGCAGCAGATCGCCTTGCCGCGTGGTGTTGCGGATGAGGACACCGGCGGCCAGCGCCACGAGCAGCGGATCGAAGTGGATGCGACTGCCCACTTCCGCCACGACGAAGCAGACCGCCACCACGAAAAGCGCGGCGTTCCGTCCGACGAAGCGCAGGTAGGCGGCGATGATCGAGCCCACCAGCACACCGCTGGTCAGAGAACCGAGAATCTCCCACGTCAGCAGGCTGAGCGTATCCGAGAGCTCGCCGGGCGAGCCGACCACGGACTGGGCGAGGGAGGAGGTGGCGGCGAAGAGCAGGATGACCACCAGGTCGGCGATCACGACCACGCCCAGCACCGTGCGGCTCATGGGGCCGTCGGCCTCCACCTCGTCGCGCAGCGCCACCACCACCGCGGGCGACTGAGCGGACATGACCACGCCCATGACCACGGCCACCGCCAGCGCGGGAACGAGGGATAGCTCGGAGAGGAAGGGCAAGAGGCCCTGCATGGCGAAGACCGCCACGCCGAGGAGCAGGGCGGTGCCGACGACGGCCCAAAGCGTGATCCACTGGATGCTACGGAGCAGGGGCCGGAAGGCCCGCAGGTCGAGCTCGTTGCCCGCGGTCAGCGCGATCATGGCGATGGCCACGCCGTCGACGATCTCGAGGTCGTGCACCATCTCGGGCGAAAGGAGGCCGAGGACGGCGGGGCCGACCAGGATGCCGGTGGCGATATAACCCGTCAGCTTCGGCAGCCGCAGGTTGGCGAAGATCCGCCCCGTGAAGAAGGCGGCCAGGAGCACGAAGCCGAAGGCGAGAGTGGTGGCGTGGCTGCCCCCGGAATCGAAGGTCCGTGCGGCGTGCATCAGGCCGACGAGGGCGAGGACGATGAGGAAGTTCACGGCTCCACCCCCAGGGCCAGGGTCGGTCGCGTCTTCGCGCGGTTGCGGGCGAAGACCTGAGCGAAGAGCTCGGTGACGACCGCCCCACCGATCACCGCCGTCTCCAGGATGGGGATCTCGCCCTCCGGGAAGAGGAGCTGGGCGCTGACGACGATGGCGATGGAGAGCTGGCCGATCGGCGCGCGGCGGGCCATCCAGTGGTCGGCGTCCGCGGCGAGTTCGGTGGTACGCCGGATCAGCTTCTCGGCGAGCCACTTGCCGCCGAGCCGCGCCGTCACGAAAAAGGGCAACAGGGCCCAGCCGCGCCAGTCGGCGAATTTCCACATGGCGCCGACTGCGACCAAAAAGAGGAGGTAGATGGGACGCTCCAGCCGTCCGAGCGCCTCGCGAAGCCGGGCGCGATGTTCGCCGGGCACGTTGGAGAGGAAGACGCCTGCCACGAAGCAGACGACCATCGGCGCGAGATAGAGGCGGGATCCGAAGCCCGCGCCGAAGGCGACCGTGCCGAGCAGAAGCAGCACCGATTCGGCCGGGGCGCTCGCGCGCTGCAGCACCACGTAGGCCACCACGCCGAGCACGCCACCGAGGCCGACGGTGAGAAAGAGCCAGGCGGTGTCGGGCAGATGCCAGCCGATGCCATCGCCGCGCGGACGGAAGTAGGCGGCGATGAAGGCCATGCCCACCATCCCTGCCAGCTCCTCCAGCCGGAGTAGCATGCGTTGTTCGCGCCCGGACTCGCCGAGCAGCCGCGCCGCCTGCGGAGCGGTCATCGCCCCCGCGGTCCCGAGGACGAGCGCTCCGCGAAGGAAGGCGGGATTCGACAAGTCCAGCCGGCTCCAGTCACTGGCGACGAGAAGGAAGAGACCGACGGAGGCGACGACGAAGGCGAAGGGCAGGGCGGTGGCAAAGCCCACCGCTCGGGCCGTGCCCTTGGGCAGGTCGTCGAGCTCGCGCACGTCGAGGCGGAAACCGGCGGAAAAGCCGATCCACCCCAGGCCGAATCCGAGCAGGGGGGAGAGCGTGCTCAGCACCGACTCGGTGAGGATGCCAACGCNGGGCAGACCGAGGACGATGCCGATGGCCAGGAAGGGAAAGCCCGCAGTGACGAGCTGCGCGATGCGAAGGCGGCGTTCGAGCCGCTGCACGGCGGGGAGTCCGCCGAGATAGGCGAGCCCCGACAGTGCCACCAGCACCAGGACGAGCCGGATGGCCACCTCGGGGCCCTGTGCGGCCTGTACCTCCATCGGTTCGCCCTTACCACGGCACCTCGGCGGGTTGCCAGTGAGAACGAATTCGAAATCCCGTCTCTTCGCCCCATTCCGGCCCGTTTTCTCGCCCGGAAAGCGGGCAACCGAAATTGCGCTCGCCTGCCCGGCGGACTATCAAGGGGGTACCATGCGCGACACGTTCGGGACCCGAGGCGAGCTCCGAGTTGGCGGCAAGAGCTACACCATTTACCGGCTGCGGAAACTCGAGGGCTACAACGTCGAGCGACTGCCTTACTCCCTGCGCATCCTGCTCGAAAACCTCCTCCGGCACGAGGATGGTCGGACGGTGACCCGCGAGCAGATCGAGGCGCTGGCGAGCTGGGACCCGAAGAAGAAGTCGAGCGTGGAGATCGCGTTTCACCCGGAGCGCGTGCTTCTGCAGGATTTCACCGGCGTGCCCGCCGTCGTCGACTTCGCCGCCATGCGCGAGGCGCTGAAGGAACTGGGCGGCGACCCCGACAAGATCAACCCGCTCGTCCCGGTCGACCTGGTCATCGACCACTCGGTGCAGGTGGATCGCTTTGCGACCAACGAGGCCTACGCCTTCAACATGCGCCGCGAGATGGAGCGCAATCGCGAGCGCTACACCTTCTTGCGTTGGGGGCAGCGCGCCTTCCGGAACTTCCGGGTGGTCCCGCCCGGCACCGGCATCTGCCATCAGGTCAATCTCGAGTTTCTCGCCAGTTGCGTCCGGACCGACGCGGAGGGCAACGCCTTCCCTGACACGCTCGTCGGCACCGACTCGCACACGCCCATGGTCAACGGCCTCGGGGTCCTGGGCTGGGGTGTCGGCGGCATCGAGGCCGAGGCGGNGATGCTCGGCCAGCCGCTCTACATGCTGATCCCGGAGGTGGTGGGCTTTCGTCTGTACGGGAAGCTACGGCCCGGCGCCACCGCCACCGACCTCGTCCTCACCATCACCGAGATGCTGCGCAAGAAGGGGGTGGTGGGAAAGTTCGTGGAATACTACGGGCCCGGTGTCTCGGCTCTGCCCCTTCCCGACCGCGCCACCATCGGCAACATGAGCCCCGAGTACGGCGCCACGGTCGGCATCTTCCCGGTCGACGCCGAAACCCTCGCCTACCTGCGCTTCACCAACCGGCCGAAGGAACTCGTGGACCTGGTGGAGGCCTACTACACGGAGCAGGGCCTCTTCCACGACGCGAGCTCGCCGGAGCCCGAGTACTCCGACACCCTCGAACTCGACCTCGGAACGGTGGAGCCCTCCATCGCCGGACCGAGGCGGCCACAGGACCGCATCCCGCTGCGCGCAGCCAAGTCTGCCTTCCGTCGCTCGCTGGCGGAGATGGTTCCACCGGAGCGGCAGGACCACACCGAGAGAGTGCACCAGAACGGCGTGGACTTCGCGCTCGGCCACGGCGCGGTGGTGATCGCCGCAATCACTTCTTGTACGAACACCTCCAATCCCGCAGTGATGATCGGCGCGGGTCTCCTCGCCAAGAAGGCGGTGGAACGCGGCCTGCAGACCAAGCCCTGGGTGAAGACTTCGCTGGCGCCCGGCTCGACCACGGTGGTCGACTACTACCGCAAGGCGGGACTGCTTCCCTACCTCGAGGCCCTCGGCTTCCACCTCGTGGGCTACGGCTGCACCACCTGCATCGGCAACTCGGGGCCTCTGCCCGATCCCATCGCCGCCGCGGTGGAAGGTGGCAACCTGGCGGTGGCGGCGGTCCTCTCGGGCAACCGCAACTTCGAGGGCCGGATCAACCCGCACGTTCGCATGAACTATCTGGCGTCTCCGCCGCTGGTGGTCGCCTACGCCATCGCCGGGACGATGGACATCGACCTCGACAACGACCCCATCGCCCTGGATCGCAACGGTAGCCCCGTCTACCTGCGCGAGATCTGGCCGAGCCCGGAAGAGGTCGAGGCGACGATCCGCGAGGCGATCACCGCGGAGCAGTACGCCCGAAACTATGCCTCGGTCTTCGAGGGCACCGGGGAGTGGAAGGCGCTGCCCACCCCCGAGGGCAAGCTCTTCGAGTGGGATCCCGACTCGACCTACGTGCGCAAGCCCACCTTCTTCGAGGGGATGAAGCTCGAGCCCGAACCCCCCGGCGAGATCCGGGGCGCGCGGGTCCTGGCGCTGCTGGGCGATTCGATCACCACCGATCACATCTCCCCGGCCGGCGCCATCGCGCCGAAGAGCCCCGCGGGGCAGTACCTGATCTCCAAGGGCGTGCAGCAGCGCGACTTCAACTCCTACGGTTCGAGGCGGGGCAACCACGAGGTGATGGTGCGTGGGACCTTCGCCAACATTCGCCTGCGCAACCAGATGGTTCCCGGAGTGGAAGGTGGCTACACCGTCCACGTCCCGTCGGGTGAGCAGACCACCATCTACGACGCGGCCATGCGCTACCGCGACGAGGGCACGCCCCTGATCGTGGTGGCGGGCGCCGAGTATGGCTCCGGCTCGTCGCGCGACTGGGCGGCGAAGGGGGTGCGGCTGCTCGGCGTGCGCGCGGTGATCGCCAAGAGCTTCGAGCGGATTCACCGCTCCAATCTCGTGGGCATGGGCGTTCTGCCGCTGCAGTTCGAGCCGGGAACCGATGCCCAGACGCTGGGGATCACAGGGCGGGAGACCTTCGACATCCTCGGCATCGGTCCGGGATTGCAACCCGGCGCGCGGCTCACCGTGCGGATGACGCGCGAGGACGGCAGCACGCAGGAATTCCCGGTGATCGCGCGCATCGATACGCCCAACGAGGCCGAGTACTACGAGCACGGCGGCATCCTGAACTTCGTGCTCCGCCGCCTCGCCAGCTGAGCCTCAGGCCGTCACCAGCCGCTCGATGGGGCGAGCCGTGAGGTGCCGGAAGCGGAGGACCAGCGAGGCCGCCACCACGGTCAGTCCCGCGGCCAGGCCCAGCCAGATTCCCGTCACCCCGAGTCTCGTGCCCAGCCACAGGCAGAGCGGGAGGCTGACCAGCCAATGCCCGACGAGGTTGGCGACGAAGGCGAAGCGGGTATCCCCCGCGCCGCGCAGAACGCCCGCGGCCGTCGCCTGCACGCCGTCGGAGACCGCGAACAGCGCCGCCACGGCCAGGAGTGGTCGGGCACCGGTGATCGTCGCCGCGTCGTCCGTGAGCAGACCGGCCAGGACCCCAGGGAAGAGGAGGAAGGCGAGGCCGCCCACGGTCATCACGCCGCCGCCGAGGGCGATGGCGAGGTAGCCCGCGCGACGGACGCTGGCCATGTCGCCGGCACCCACGCCCCAGCCCACCCGGACCGCCCCGGCCGAGGCGACCCCCACGGCCACGGTGAAGGTGAAGCTCGCGAGGGTGAGGGAGACCTGGTGGGCGGCGAGCGCCTCCGGTCCGAGACGCCCGGCGAGAAGCCCCGCCAGGGCGAAGATTGCCACCTCGGCCATCATCTGCAGGCCGACCGGCGCGCCGACCCGCACCGCCGCACGGATGTCCGCCGCGTCCGGCCGCCGCGAAGCGGGGCCCCGATGAGGGACCAGCCGCACGGCGTAGGCGAGGATCAGCGTCTGCAGGGCGAGGCAGAGGTTGGTGGCGAGCGCGGCTCCCACCACGCCGAGCGCGGGGATGGCGCGCAGCGGCCCGGCCCAGGCGGGGAGCGCCGCGCCGCCGAAGACGAGGACGATGTCCGCCGCCGCGTTGAGGAAGTTGCAGGCGATCATCGAAACCACGAGCGCGCGTGTCGCTCCCACCGCCTGCAGATACGCGCGCAGGCCGAAGAAGAGGAGAAAGGGAAAGACGCCGGGGAGCCGAACCCAAAGGTAGGTCCGCGCGATCTCCGCCAGAGCGGGCTCGATGCCGAAGGGCACGAGTAGCGCCGGCGCTGCCGCCATCAGCGGGGTGATGAAGGCGCTGACGACGGCGGCCAACCAGACGCCCTGCCACAGGAGCCGGCGGGCGCGCCCGGGCTCCCCCGCGCCGAGCGCCTGGGAGATGAGCGGATCGAGGCCGAGCATCGTCCCCACCCCCAGGGTGGAGAGCACGAAGAAGATGCCGTTGCCCAGGCCGACGCCGCCGAGCTCCTCGGCGCCGACCCTGCCAAGGACCGCCGTGTCGACCACGCCCATGAGCTGGTTGCCGGCCTGGACGGCCGCGAGGGGAAGGGCGAGTCGGAGGAGGCGGAGGAATTCGCTGGCGATCGGGGTGCGGGAACTCATGCAGGGGGGGGCCCATAGCACGCTTCGGGGGCGTGCGCTTCAGTCGATCGAGTTTCCGGTGCTTAACAGAGCGGGGTGGATGACGTTCTCTTCGCCCGGCTGCAGATAGCCTTTTCGCTCGGCTTTCACATCGTCTTCGCCTCGATCACCATCGCGATGCCCTTGCTGATGGTGTTCGCGGAGCGCCTCTGGCTGCGCACGGGCGATCGCGAGTACTACGAGCTCACCAAGGCCTGGGCGAAGGGCACGGCGATCCTGGTCGCCATCGGCGCCGCGTCGGGGACGGTCCTCTCCTTCGAACTGGGTTTGCTCTTCCCGACTTTCATGCGCCATGCGGGGCCGGTCATCAGCATGCCCTTCTCCATGGAGGGATTCGCGTTCTTCGCCGAGGCGATCTTCCTGGGGATCTACCTCTATGCCTGGAACCGCATCTCGCCTCGGCTCCACCTCTTCGCGGGCGTGATCGTGGCGGTGGGGGCCGCCTTCTCGGCGATCTTCGTGGTCACCGCCAACGCGTGGATGAACTATCCGCAGGGCTTCCGCATCGCCGAGGACGGCACCTTCACCGACATCAACCCCGTCAAGGCGATGCTCAACCCCTACGCCATCCACGAGGTGGCGCACATGCTGGTGGCAGCCTACCTCGCGACCGGAATACTCGTCGCCGCCATCCACGCCTTCATCCTGCTGCGCAACCCCCAGAGCACCATCCACCGCAAGGCTTTCGGCCTGGCCATGGCGATGACGATCCCCATGGCGATCGTCCAGCCGCTAGTGGGCGACCTCTCCGCCCGGCAGGTGGCGCGCTTTCAGCCGCTGAAGTTCGCAGCCATGGAGGGGCAGTTCCGCACCGAGACGCATGCTCCCCTCCGCCTGGGTGGAATCCCCGACCTGGATGCGATGGAGACGCGCTGGGCGCTGGAGATCCCGGGCTTCCTCTCCTTCCTCGGCTTCGGCAGGGCCAGCGCCGAGGTGAGGGGCCTCGAGGAGTGGCCGCGCGAGGACTGGCCGAACCCGGTCATCACCCACGTGAGCTTCCAGATCATGGTGATCTGCGGGCTCATCCTCCTCGCGGTGGCGCTCTGGGCATTTTTCCACTGGCTCTTCAAGGGGCGGCGCCTGCCCGATTCCCGGGCCTTCTTGTGGGCGACGGTGCTCGCGGGACCGCTGGGGATGCTCGCCATCGAGGCGGGATGGACCGTCACGGAGGTCGGTCGGCAGCCCTGGGTCATCTACGAGGTGATGCGGACCAAGGAGTCGGCCACGCCCATGCCGGGAATGATCGTCCCCTTCCTCGTGACGCTGGTCGTCTACCTGGGGCTTTCGGCCGCGGTGATCCTGGTGATGTACCGGCAGATCCGCGTCGGCCCTGGCCGAACGGCTCCGGCGCTGGCGGCGGCCGCCACTGAAGGGAGGGCGCTATGATTCTTCCCTGGATCACGGCGGCCATCATCCTCGTCGCGCTCGTCGTCTACGCCATCCTCGGCGGCGCGGACTTCGGCGGCGGCGTCTGGGACCTTCTCGCTTCGGGGCCGCGAGCGCGGCGCCAGCGCGAGCTCATCTCCGAGGCCATCGCGCCCGTGTGGGAGGCGAACCACATCTGGTTGATCGTGGTGATCGTCCTCCTCTTCACCTGCTTCCCCCTGGCGTTCTCGGTGATCTCCATCGCGCTGCACGTGCCGCTCGCGCTCATGCTCCTCGGCATCGTGATGCGCGCCGCGGCCTTTGTCTTCCGTCACTACGACGTGGCCGGTGATCCGGTGCAGCGCCGCTGGGGGCAGATCTTCGCCTGGTCGAGCATCATCACACCCCTTTTTCTGGGAATCTGCGTGGGGGCGGTCTCGCTGGGCTCGATCCGCATCGAGGACGAGGTGGTGCTCACGGGCTATTTCGGGCCCTGGCTTCGGCCCTTCCCGATCACGGTGGGCGTCTTCACCCTGGCGCTCTTCGCCTTCCTCGCCGCGGTCTACCTCACCCGCGAGACCACCGATCCCGAGCTGCAGGAGGACTTTCGCGACCGAGGCCTGATGGCCCAGCTCTGGGTGGCGGTCCTCGCGTTGCTGGCGGCCTTCGCCAACCGGGCCGACGCCGCGGCGGCGCAGCTCCTCCGCGGTGTCTGGCCCTGGATCTTCGTGGTCCTCGCGGTCGCCCTCGGCGTCGCGGTGACCTATGCGCTCTTTAGGCGCCGCTACAAGTGGGTGCGCGTCCTCGCCGCCGCCGAGGTGGCGACCATCGTGATCGGCTGGGGTGCCGCCATGGTCCCCTACATGGTGGCGCCCGACCTGACCATCCAGGAGGCGGCCGCGCCTCCGCACGTCCACCTGCTGATCCTCGTCGTTCTCTTCGTCGGCGCCTTCATCCTGGTGCCCTCGCTGATCTGGCTGTACCGCATTTTCAAGCGCGAGCCGATCTTCGAGCCGGTCGAGCGCGAGCGCGTCGGGCCTTGAGCCCCCGGCGACGGACGTAGGGCTCTGGCGGGATCAGCCGGGCGATTCGGCGTCCCCGAGGGTGGGGCCTCGAATCGGCGGACATCCCCGGCGGGGAGGGGGGCCTTGAATCGGCGGACATCCCCGGGGGAGGGGGCGTCACCAGGTGGGGACGCCGCATTCGTCGCAGCGGCGCTCGGCCAGGTCGATCCAGTCCAGCGCC
>NICF_comb_assmDRAFT_10000542_pt1 | contig 31898 bp, 28 predicted proteins | sample NewIslPassag4_SG_FD_11279 | JGI IMG/M metagenome (IMG submission 11279)
TGTTAAAGAACGATCGGGTGCGGTTGCTACAGCAACTTTCATCACCTTAACATCGCCACTTTTGTTATTATTTCCATTTCCTTGATCATCTTTAGAGTCATTAGAAGATTGATTGGAACACCCAAATAAGGCTAATAGTAAAACAGCAAAAGTAATCAAAAGCTTTTTCATTTAGTACCCCCTATTTTCCCAAAAAATAAAATTTAAGCGCTTACAGTTTGCTGAAAATGAATAAATTCTCCCAAAACCCCTTGAAAACACTTTCAATAATAGATGGAAGCCATTAACCTATGGAAATTTTCCAAAAGCTGATCTATCACCTCCAAAAATTCAAAGAGGAAGCTAATGCTTTAGGATAATGAAAAAATGTATTCAACTCCTTGTTTTAGGAATTGACAACTGAAATTAGATCGTTCTACTCTTTTTTTTAGACGAAATAATAAGGTCCAATATCAAACGGTTTCTAAATTTGGATGAAGCTGGTTTCATGTACCAAGGTTCGGTATGGAAAAATATCTCTAGATTATCCTGGTAAGAACTTAAAATTAGATCGATCTAAATTTTATGCAAATTCTAAGATCCTTAAATCTTCCCTTGACCGTTGATTATGTAGTAGTTTAACAGATAAGTGGGTTCTAAAAATCTCTTCGTTTCTTTTTCTTTAGACAAGATTTATCTTGTTTATATTCACATTATAATTAATATCCTGAATCGTTTCAATATTTAAATTTAAAATAAATAACAAGCTTCTTAAATAATCTTCCCTAAACCTTCAATTTAAAAGGATCTATTAGCTTTTACATGGAGCCATCCCTCACCTTCAAAACCATTATAATGTCCTTCCGATCTTGGCTCAGCACCATCTCCCATTCATTAAATTACTAACTCGTTCGCATGAATGACCAGCGACTCATAGGGGTTGTTCATTGACCTGAGTTCCAAAAGTATGTTAAAATATTCACAAAGTATCATTGATATTTTGCATGTCGCTTTTTTAACGATGAAAAGATTTTGGAAGGGAGATATGCATATGGCGAAATTGGACAAAAAGGTGGCCCTCATCACCGGGGCTGCTTTTGGACTTGGTGAAGGGATTGCTGAAGTTTATGCCAAATATGGCGCAAAAATTTGTATGGTCGATCTATCCGAGGATGTAGAAAAAACGGCCGAACGGCTCCGGAAAGAATATCAAGCGGAAATCATCACCTTTGTCGGCAATGTGGCAGATCGGGAACAGATGAAACAGGCCGTTGCCAAAACCGTGGAAACCTTTGGGGAAATCAATATTTTATGCTGCAATGCCGGCGTTTGCAGATTGGCACCCTTTGAGGAAATGTCCGAGGAACTCCTCAATCTTCATATCGATGTCAACATTAAAGGGGTTTGGTACACTTGCCAGGCGGCCATCCCCCATATGCTCCAAAACGGTGGCGGAAGCATTGTCATTGCTTCTTCCGTGACAGGAGATATAGTCGCAGATGCCGGGGAAGCCGCCTATGCCATGTCCAAGGCAGCTTTGGTTGGCCTGACAAAATGCCTGGCGGTGGAATATGCGGACAGGAACATCCGTGTGAACTGCACCCAGCTTGGTTATGCGAGAACACCGATGGTGGAAAAAATGGCATTGGAATCCAATCCTTCCGATCCGGAAAGTGTCATAAACGATATCGCCCGGGCCGTACCTATGAAAAGACTGGCCAAGCCGACAGAAGTCGGAGAATTGTTTGCCTTCCTCGGAAGCGACGAATCCAGCTATATTACCGGCGCCCAAATCGTAATCGATGGAGGGAGCACCCTTCCTGAGACGATGAGTATGGGTACAAATTAATATTTCCAAGCTTATTCATTCATGCTCCTACCCCCGATTTCCGTTCATGGAACCAAGTCGGGGGTTTCTTATTTTTGGAAAACAGGACGCCCTTTCAAGTAACCCTTTTGCCATTCCTTTTCAAAAGGTTCCTTGGCAAAGCCATTATGCAACCCGGAGAAACACCTTGATAAGGAAAAATGAGAAAACCCCTCATGAATATGCAATCCTAGGAAAAACTACTTCTATACAGCTATTGATGAAGGAGGATCCCAATGTCAGAACAAAAGGGAAAACCAAACCGACCAAAAAAAATCCCAGGGCATTCATCATTTTTCCATAAGGGAAGGAAAATCGTCTTGGCTACAATGAGTGCCTTCTCCCTCCTATTTTGGACTGATTTTTCACCTATCTTTGCCTCTTTTAGGGGAATCCAGGTCATGGAATCAAAGGTACAAGTTTTGACCTTAAAAGAAATTTCCTTTAACGAAGGGAATTTCGCAGCCAAAATTCAAATTCCTTACCTGGAAGGATTGAAGAACAAGGAACTGGAGAAAAGCTTGAACGAAAAGTACCGGAAAGAGGGGGAACAGCTATTTGAAGAGTTTAAGAAAGAGATGGAAGAAATGAAAAATTCCGGGGGCTTTTTGAACGTGGATAGCGGATTTTTTGTGAAAACCGATACGGAACGGCTTTTGTCAATCGGACGATTTACCACCATGACCCAAGCCTCCTCCTCTTCCACCGTGAAATACGACAATATCGATAAAATTGACGGGGTGCTCATCACCTTACCCAGCTTGTTCAAAAATGATGATTATATTGATGTGATCAGTGAAAATATTAAGCTTCAAATGATAGAGAAAATGAAAGCCGATCCGAACCTGGTTTACTGGGTCGAAACTGGTGAAGGGAATCAAGGGATGGCAAAGCCCTTTGAAAAAATCTCCCCGGACCAAAATTTCTATATATCCGAGGAAGGCAAATTGGTCATTTCCTTCGACAAGTATGAGGTAGGCCCAGGGATTATGGGAATACAGGAATTTGAGATTCCTACGGAAATCATTGCCGATCTTCTCGTCAATGATCTTTATATCCGATAAGAAACACTGTCGCTTCCGTAAAAATGCCTTTTTACCATCCCTTCCACCGACTCTTTGTCCACAAAGGGAAAACCGGCAAATAGGGACCTCCAATTTGAACATGAAAAAAAGACAGAAAAGGTGATACAACCGGTATCAAGGGCTTTATCACCTTCCTTTTTTCCCTTTGCCATTCCCACATGCTTCTTTGATGGGAACCTTTCCTCCGCAAATGCGAAACTGCCTTGACAACCTATCCTTTCCCCTTCAACCCCTTTTATACCCCTCAGCGAAACCTCTCTATGATACGCCTAAATGCTTGTACCGTTCCCTCCGTCGGATTTTATTCATCCTTTTCAAAAAATTAACAAAGGATCCATGAAATTCGTGCTATCATAGTAATTGGGAGTTGGATTGGATTTCTCCCTTCTATGTAGGCACGCTAGAAAGGATGTGAAGTCGATGGGACAATCCTGATGTGGGACTACAAAAGATGATTTGAGGAAGCTCGCCCCTTCCTTAAGAGGGAAGGTGAAATATCATATAGCAACATATCGGAAGGCTCATGAGCTACCGAAAAGGGTGGTCATCCTTGTCGATGGCTTCAAGGCTATCGATGGGGTTCGACTGGTTTCATTCCTTTTGCAAAAGACGCTTTCGGTCGGATATCATGATCCATTAACCGATTCCATTAACTGGGCAAAAGGCCCCATTAAATATCCGTCCTTCATTCCTTCATCCAGGATGATTGTCCTTTTCCATAAAAATGTGATTGCGGGTCCCTTTAGCGGCTGGATTGGGAAAAAATCCATGAAATTCGAAAAATCCGGTTCCAGAAACTGGTAACGAAAACATGACTTTCAATCAACCATAACGGGAGGGTCTTATATGGCAACGGATCGTGAAAACAAGCAAAGGACCGTTTATACGGATGCACTCATGAACGATTTTCTTGACCCGGTTTTCCAAAAGGCATTTAAGCTATATTTTACGGAAATGAATGTCCAGGTTGAGGACTGGGACAGCCTTTTCCAAAAAATGAATGATGATGACAACGTTTTTGCCTATTTGAGATTGGATGAACATCATGAGATTGTCGGATTTATTCAATTCCAGAAAATCCTCTTTTCCAGCTGGTTTTTTGAAGAAACCTATGGTTTCATTCGGGAATTTTGGATATCGGAAAAGTACAGAAGCCAAGGACATGGTTCCGAGTTGCTGAAAAAGGCTGAGGAATATTTTCTCGAACAAGGAATTTATAGCACAATATTAACCACAGACAGTGCAGAAGATTTCTACGGAAAACAAGGTTACGTCAAAGCCCCCGGATGCAAAGCAAAAAACAATGATGATGTGTATGTCAAAAGATTGAAATGAAGGTAACAACTTTCATGACCTATACCAGATGGAGGATAACCCTTTTTCCTCCCTGTCCAACTACAGGGAGGGTTTTTGGTTTATTCTTCCTTAAATCCATTTCCTGCAATGGATGGCCAAATACGTACGGAATAGCCCGCCCATTTTTTATCGTATAGTAAACTATCTCCAAGAAGATAAGGTGATTGTTCATGAAATTAATCCATCAGCTGCTTTTGATTCTTAGCCTACTCCTTTCCATTTATGAATTGTCATTGATCATCATCTATAACGATATCTCTCTATCATTTTTTATTCTTGGATTGTCTTTGATTTTGGCCCTATATTGCATCCTTTACCTGAAAGGATGGATCCCCCGTTTCCTGACAATGGGGATGATGGTTATTCTCTGCAGTTTTCTTATCATCGAAGGTTGGATCATTATAGAATCATTGAAGAAAAAGAATCAGGAATTTGATACTATTGTCGTGTTGGGAGCCCAAGTGAAAAACGGCAGGCCCTCCCCCTCTTTGCAATATCGGATTGATAAGGCAAGGGATTTGATGATGGAAAATCCCCAGTTGCGGGTGATTTTAAGCGGGGCTCAAGGACCGGATGAAAGCCTTTCGGAAGCAAGATGCATGTATGAAGAACTCCGGGATCTCCCAAATGAAATGATTCTCGAGGAAAATTCCACGTCCACCTATGAAAATCTCCTCTATTCGAAAGAGTATTTCAAAGGGAAGGTTGGGGTCATCTCGAATTCCTTTCATTTGCTGCGGGTAAAAATGATCGCGAACGATCTCAACCTGGACATTACGACGATTCCGGCGGAAAGTCATCGCTATACATATCTTCATTTTTTAATCCGTGAATACTTTGGCGTATTGAAAGAGCTTTTTTAACTTTCCCTAAAAAGTTGGCTAAAGGAGAAATACCTGTTTAAGGCCCCATTTTGAAAGCAAAAAGAGAGTCCGAACCTTTCACGCAAAGGTTCGGGCCCTCTTTTTTGTTACATTATTTTTTTTCGAGATAGTTTACAATATCATATTTTCCTAATAGACCTTCCAACCAGGAGGAATAATTGTTGTATGCTTCTTTTTGTACCAGGATTTTTTTGATTTCATCCTTAACGTCTTCATAAACGGCTTCTTTTGCTTCTTTATGGTCGGTGACTTTGATAATATGATAGCCGAATTCCGTTTTCACCGGCTCCTCCGTATAGGTACCTACTTTGAGGGCAAAGGCAGCTTTCTCAAAGGGTTCCACCATTTTGCCGGTACCGAAATAACCTAGGTATCCTCCATCCTTGGCCGTATCGTCGGTGGAGTATTCTTTGGCCAATTCCGCAAAATCTTCTCCGGCTTTCAGCTTACTGATGATTTCGCGGGCCGTTTCTTCATTGTCTACCAAAATATGGCTAGCTTCCACTTGTTCTGCTTGATTAAAGGATTCTTTATTTTCTTCAAAATAGGACTTCATATCTTCTTCTGTAATTTCCATATCCTTTTCCATCAATTTTAAGCTGCCCAAATACAGTTTGACATCCTTTTCAAAGTCGGCCAATTCCGTGCCGCTACCTGCCAATAAGGATTTGAAGCTTTCTTCGCCACCATAATAGTTGTAATAATTTTTCATCTCATCATCAAGCTCATCTTGGGTTACTTCAATCTTTTGCTTGTTGATTTCCATTTCGATGACCTTATCGGAGATTATTTTTTCCAGTTCATTGGCACCATACTTGGTTAATAGAATTTCATACAATTCATCCTTGGTAATCTTCTCGCCATTGATACTGGCGACATAATCCTTTTTCGTGAAGCTTGCGATGGCGATCACGACGATGATAGCTAAAACTACTCCCCCAATCCAATAAAAGGTCTTCTTCGAAATCTTGTTCTCTTGTACTTGTTCCATCTCTTTTTTCCTTTCTTTTTTCTTTTTATTCTATCTATAGTTGATCAAAAAAATCAACCTCCTTATTTTCCCCCCTCTATGAAATGAATGGAAAAGAGATTTCCCTTGATTTTTCCTATGGAAAGCATCCTCCCCAGCCGGATTGGACGAAACCTGCCATCCTATAAGGACTCCCTTACAAATAAGATTGAAAAAAAATCACAATAATATTTTTCAGAATCTAAGAAAACGATTTTCAAAGAAATGGATGGGCAAAAAACCTACCTTCGCTGGAACAATTAGGTAGGTTTTGGTCTTTCGGGAAATGGACCGGTACCCGTTTGGAAAATTGATTCAATGACCTTTCCGCTTTTTCCGGTGTTCCATAAAAAACTGAAACACTTCCCGGGATGTCTTTTGCGGGATATAGCCGAACTCGGATTTCAACTTCGTATTATCCAGGACCGGCCGATAGCGTAAAAAGTTCACCTGCTCCTCCCCATACTGGGTTAAGGATAATCGCTTCAATATAAATAATGCCCCCTTCAGGAAACCCGCTGGGATCCGTAGGACCGGCTTCTTTAGGAGTTTTCCGATCTCATCGATCGTTAACGCCCCATCGCCAGCTACATTATAGATCCCGGTTTTTTCTTCGAGAATGGCTTTTAATAGGCACCCAACCACATCCTGATCCCAAATAAAGACAAAGGGACTATCAGATCCGGAGATTCCGAGCAGCCATTTTTTATCAAAAAGGTCCGTGATTTGGTTTTTCGTATTTTCCCCCAAAATCGTCCCGATCCGAAAAATCACCTGTTTCAATTCCGGATGATCCCGGCGGTATTTTTCCAAAATTTCCTCCACAAGTCGCTTATGGTAGGAATAACTAAATTCCTCATTTCCCCTGATCAGCCAGTCTTCCTTTATCCATTGGGGATTATCCGGATGGTAACCGTAGGCGGCACCGCTTGATGTGACGATGATTTTTCTTACTTTCCCGTGGACACAGGCCTTTAGGACATTTTCGGTGCCTAACACATCCACCGAATACTCAAATTCCCGATTGCTTTTCTTTCCCGGGGTTACGATGGAAGCGAGATGGACAACGGTGTCAATTTGATTGTCTTCTATGACTCTCGCGATTTCCGGGGAGCGGACATCGATCTTTTCAAATTTCACGTTCGGATAATTCCACCCGGGTTCCTTCACATCCGCCGCGATGATCAAACCATCCAGTTCCTTCGTTTCATGGATTTCTTGCAATCTCTTAATCAAGTTGCTTCCAAGGTATCCGGCCCCTCCTGTGACAAGTATGTTCATGCTTGAAACTCCCCGCCTATCGGGACATCCGGTTCTTTCCTCGACCAGAAAGTGGCAAGGGAGAGTCCGGAAATCAAATGCCAGACACCCCACCAGGCTGCAATAATCGCCATTCCACCCAAACCATCAAAGAAATTAAAGATGAGGATAAGGCCGAGACCGGAGTTTTGGATCCCAACTTCGATGGCAATTGCCCGCCGATCCCTTTCCGGCAGTTTCAGCAATCGGGCCAATAAATACCCTGATAGGATGGCCAAGAGGTTTTGCAGGAATACGACGAAAAACACCATGCCGATAAATTCAACGAAGTATTCAAAGTTCGCATAAAGCATAACGATCAGAAACAGGATAAAAAATCCGATGGAAAAATATTTCATTCCCTGGTTGACCTTTTTCGCAAAAACCGGGAATCTGTACTGGATTAGCATCCCGAGAACGAGAGGAATCCCGAGCATCAAAAAGATGGATAGGATCATATCCAACGGATCAATGGAAAAGGTCCGCATCAAATCCCGGGAAGGCTGGTATAGATTTCCCCAAAGCATAAAGTTCAGTGGTGTCAAGAAAATGGCTGCCACCGTTGAAAAGGCGGTCATCGTAATGGAAAGGGGGGTATTCCCCTTTGCCATGTAGGTTATGAAGTTGGATAAATTCCCTCCCGGGCAGGCCGCCACCAAAAATAGCCCCAGGGCAATGCTGGGCAAAGGCTGAATAATGCTGACCATCAAAAAGGTAAAGGCCGGGAAAATCAGGAATTGGCCTGCCATGCCGATGAGCAATGGTTTCGGATTCGTAAAGGCCCTTTTAAAATCGGCCAGGCGCAAATCCAAAGCCACACCGAACATGATAAAGGCAATCACAATGTTCATAATCGTTAACGACGTCGGATTAAAATTCAATTGAACTTGGTCGATCATTCTCTCACTTCCCCTTCGGTTCGAGGTGCATATCCTTAAAATATTTCAACCCTGGTGCCCACATATGCTTGACCGGATCGACATCAACATGAATAACCGCACATTTCCCAGTCTGGAGAGCCCTTTCCAAGGCGGCTTTCAAATCTTCTTTATTGTTCACATATTCACCATGGGCGCCCATGCTCTCTGCCAGCTTGTCAAAACGGATTTCCCCCAGATCCGTATTGATTGTTTCTTCCGGACTTAAAGATTTTTTCACCAAGGTCTTTAGCGGTTTTAAAGCGAAGGACTGGTTCATCTTGACCATCCCCCATTGCTTGTCGCACATGACAACAAAGACCACAGGCAGATTGTTCCGCACCGCCGTTTCGATTTCCTGGGGATGGAAGCCCATTGCCCCATCACCGATGATGCAACAAACCGGCTGATTTTCCTTGGAACTGGCGGCACCGAGAGCCTGACCGGGTCCTGCCCCCAGCATGCCAAACTTAAAGGTGGAAAGGACCGAACCGGGTTTTTCCAGTTTCATATAAAAATTGGACCAGATGACGGAATTGCCTCCATCGTAGACGAAAATGGTATCCTTCGGAAACACTTCCTGACAGGTGGCCGGCACATGGGCGGGGTTCATCGGGACGGATGGATCTGCCAGATGTTCATCGAGTTTCTTCCGATGTTTCTGGATTTCGGCATGAATCTTTTCGATTTTTTCCTTTCTTTGATCCAGGGAAATTTCACCTTTTCTTTCCGAAAGTTTTTCATAAAGCTGGTTCAAAAATACTTTTACATCCGCCAAAATGGCCAGTTCCACCGGCTTGTTCGCCCCCAAGGTATCCGGGTCGATATCTACCTGAATGACCTTTTGGTTTGCATTCCAATAGGGGGCTTTTCCCCACCAATCCGTTTCCCCAAGGCGGCTGCCAAGTACCAGGACCACATCCGCTTCATTGCGGGCTTTATTGTTCGCCTCAATATGGATCATCGGGATCATGAGGGGATTGTTTTCCGAAATCGCCGCCCGGGCGCCCCAGCTTGTCGTGATCATGGCCTGCAAGGTTTCTGATACCATCTTCAGCTCATCGAAGGCTCTGGCATGGATGACGCCACTTCCGGCATGGATGATGGGAAATTTCGCATCCAAAAGCAATTGAACCGCCCGGTCGACCTGCTCTTCCAGCGCACCCGGATATTGCATCACCCGATATTGATGGGGTTCCAAGAAGGAGATGTTGGTCTTTACCTTTGTGTTCATAATATTTTCCGGAACGTCCAGATGGACAACCCCCGGACGGCCTTCATAGCACTTTCGGAAGGCACGCCGCATCATTTCCGGAATCCGCTCAAAGGAAGGGACGGTTTCGCTCCATTTGGCGATATTGGAAATGACGGCGACCTGATCGAAGCATTGGTAGGTCCCTCCCCTGTCCGGATACATTATCCCTGTCCTTCTTGAGCTTGTAATGACCAATACCCGGTTCCCCTCCGCCTGTTCGACGACAAGACCGGGCAAAATATTGGCTACCCCAGGTCCGTTACTGGCCATACAGACCCCGAGTTTTCCGGTAACCCGGGCATAGGCACCTGCCATATGGGCAGCGGTCGTTTCATGTCTCGGGCTGATTAATTCAATCCCGTATTTGGCAAGATTGGAATAAAATCCGAAATACGTGCCATCAATGATCCCGAAAACCTTCTCCACCTTTTCCATCTGCAGCATTTTTGCAATCACTTCTCCGCCGGACATTTCCAGCATACATATACCCCCTTTTACTACCGTCGCATTTGGAAAGCGCTTTAAATTCTTCAAAACTTTGAATTTATTACATGTATGAATCTACTTCAGTCCGTATTCCTTCAATTTCGCAATGAATCGAAGAAAGATCTTTTCGATATCGTCTTCTTTCGGGATTTTATGATTCGTCAAAATGCCATTACCGGATAAGGCATCTTTGATTAGATCCGGAATGGCGGTTGTCAGATCCGTTAGATTGAGATATTTGACCGCATCAAGCCATAACGAAAACCGGTCATTGAACTGATGGAGCAACCGGGCGACATCTCCCTCATCCTCTCCCCCTTGGAATCGGAAAAGCTCCCTGACGGAATCATAACGCTCCTTTGCCGCTTCATATCCAAACTCGACAACAAAGGGCAAAAGGATTGCCACACTGAGGCCATGGGGAATCTGAAACCGTGCCCCCAAAGGTCTGGCCAGGGCATGGGCCAAATTGGTCGACGCATTGGAAAAGGCAATCCCTGCATAACAGCTGCCCAAAAGCATTTTTTCCCTAGCCACGATGTTTTCTCCGTTTTCATAAACCTCCGGCAAGGTTTTGACGATAAGTTCCAGAGCCCGAGTGGCGAACAAGTCACTGAAGGGGTTGGCCTTTGTTGAAACGAAGGCTTCCAATGCGTGGGCCAAAGCATCCATGCCACAATAGGCGGTCATCTGTTTCGGCAAGGTCAATGAAAGCATCGGGTCCAAGAGGGCAACATCCGGGATCAACGTTGGATGGGCCGGGTTTTTCTTCACCTTTGCCTTCCGATCCGTGATGACCATCACTTTGGATACTTCAGAGCCAGTCCCTGCCGTTGTCGGAATGGCGATGAAAGGCAGCCGTTTGAGATCGGTCCGTTTCGGTAAGGTATCCAAATCTTCCTGTTCATGGACGGAAAAAACCGCAATCCCTTTCGCCAGATCGATGACGCTCCCCCCACCGATGGCAGCGATTCCATCGGCACCCGATTTTCCCCTCTCCTCCAATGCCTTCATAAGATCCCCGGTCGTCGGTTCCCCGGATTTATGGATGTATAGGGTAAAGGGTATACCTTCAAGGATCCGATTCAGATGTTCCCTAAATGTTCCCCTTTCCAAAAGGGATCCGCCAACAAGAAAAAGATGGTTTAATTCCAGTTCCTTTGCGATTGTTCCCAATTCCTTCATGGTGTCCGGTCCCATCACGATTCTGTTGGGTAACGTTACCGATATGCTCATGTCCTTCCCCCAAAATTTCCCTTAAAATTTTTCCTTTTCGTCTTGATGCGAAAAACATACATATCCGGGCGGAAACTCGCCTTATAGTACTCAACCGGTTCCCCCAGCCGGTCGGTGATGAGTCTTTCCACATACAAAACGCTTGAACCGTGGGGAATCTCCAAAAACTTGGCATCCTTTCCGGTCGCTTCCCTGCAGGAAATCATTTGTTCCGCCTCCGCCAAATCGATCCGTAATTCCTTTTCCAACAGGTCATAGATAATGCTTTGATCCAGGTCAAATCGGTTGAGCAACTTGCCGATCTTCTCCGGATAATAGTGGCGTTCGATGGCAATCGGGATGTTTTCTGCGGTCCGGAGCCTTTCGATGAAAAACATCCGTTCCGTCTTAATGATTTCCTGGATTGATTTCGGTTCCTTGACCATCCCGCTATTTAACAGCCTTGACCCGGGCTTCATGCCCATTTTGCTGACCGTTTCCGTCAGGCTGTTCAGCGAATCTAGCCATTCCTGGACCTTAGGTTTGTTTTTCACAAAGGTCCCTTTTCCATGGATTTTTTCCAAAATCCCTTCCTTCACCAAATAGGAAATGGCTTCCCTGATGGTTGCCCGGCTAACGGAAAACCGTTCCATCAGTTCCCGCTCACTCGGTATTTTTTCTTTATATTTCCCGCTTTTGATTTCCTCCCGAAGCACCTCCCGAATCTGCACATGAAATGGAATCGGACTATTTGTATCCAACAAATAGATCACTCCCTGACTGAACAACCCATCCTAACGTCCGGACCAGTTAAAGGTATATTACATTCTTTGTTATACGACAAAAAATCCAAAATTCCTTTCATATTTTTACAAAATTGCATATTTTAAAATTATTTTGTTTTCGTTCACCGTTTATTCAAAAAATAACTGTCTCATTCCCTCAGTCGACAAAGAACGGTTCCGCCAGTCCTTGGGCTTCTGCATCAGCGAAAACGGCGAACCATCCACCGGCGGAGGGTTTCGGAAGTTTTTTTGGGGGCAATGTTTGCAAAAAAAAAACGCACCCCGACGGTTTTCGGTACCGTGCCAATCGGGATACGGTTATTTGTTCTGACCTAATTTCTATGTCTGTTAACCTTTCTTATCAATCCCTCAGAAAGGCCTTTGGAAAAAGCTCCTCCCTATCACCTTCCGGATTCTCTTTTCCGGTCGGGAACTCCCCCTTCCCTCTTCCAGGACGGATCCTTCAGAACCATGGATGTCCGGGATGCACCAGAAATGTAACGGGATTGCACTATTTGCCGGATTGGATCATTTTTTTGCCCATTTGGAAGGTATCTTTATCAAAAAGCACCAAATAGACATGCATCTCCTCTTTTTCGAGGAACGCACGGATGGCAGCAAGCGCCACATGCAAAGCCTCTTCCTTCGGATATCCGTAAATACCGGTGGAAATAAGCGGGAAGGCAATCGACCGGCATCCCTTCTCCTTCGCCAATCCAAGGGCATTTTCGTAACAATCCCGGAGCAATTCCGCTTCGTTACCGTTCCCTCCCTGCCAGATCGGTCCCGGGGTATGGATGATGTACTTTGCAGGAAGCCGGAAACCATCGGTGATGACCGCCTTTCCCGTNGGACAACCGCCGATCCTGTCGCAGGCTTCCTGAAGTTCTTTTGCCCCCGCTTTACGGAAAATGGCGCCGCATACCCCACCGCCCATTTTCAAGGACGTATTTGCCGCATTGACGATCGCATCCACCTTCATATTCGTAATATCATCGAGGACAATTTCCAAAGGCATGATATTCCCCCAAAAATCTTTCCTATGCTTTTTTATGGGGATTTTGGAAAGAGGATGCAATTTCAATTGCCAAAAAGCTTCCGATTCGTTTCATTTTAACCCTCATTTCCAACTTCCCCAAACCCGAACCGGTCCTTGAGCTTCAATTCCTTTAGTCAATGGTAATATCGCCATTGTCGGTAACCATTTTGATTAAAGGCTTTCCGTTTCCGATGACACTATCAAAGTGTTTGCTGCCGAACACCCTAATATCTCCATTATCGGTTTCCAATTGGAAGGTGGCATTTTTGGGCATGGTTGACCCCTTGATGCGGATATTGCCATTATCCGTTTCCAGGTGGAGAGGATAATCAAAGGAAAGGCTTTTCATTTCCATATCCCCATTATTTGACTTGGCCACCAGATTGCCTTTCAGCTTTTCCATAATCATCTTCCCATTTCTCGTCTGGGAATGGATATTGGAAGCTTCAATGTCCTTCATGGCAATTTTCCCGTTTCTTGTCTCCACCTTAATATCCTCTGCCAACAGTTTTTCGATGGAGATGGAACCGTTTTTTGATTCTACCTGGACATCACCATAGGTTTTTTCAGGCAAATACACCTTTAACTTCGGTGTCGGACCGAAACTGAGCCATTTTACCCAATGTCGTTTTACCTGGATTTCTAAAGTGTCTCCCCTTACTTCAGCCTCCAATCGGTACCTTCCGTTCCGGTTTTTTTCGAGCTTTACCTTCGCATCGTTATTGGAAGTTTCGACGATTTCAATCGCGGAATTTTCCGTGTTGATTTCGATATTGTGAATCCCGTTTCCTTTAAAGTTGAATTCATTGTTTCCTTTGGAAAAAATCGGAAATACATTGAATGCCAAAAAGATAATCAGTATGGTAACCAATATAAACATGATTTTTTTCATTCTCAACACCCCCAAGTCATTTCCTGACACTTTAAGAATACTATATTTCCGATTCCTTTTGTATGGACCTTGATAGTATTTGAACTAAGCCTTAAGTCGTACCATCCGCGAAAATCGGAACATGATAATCCCTATCCGAACGCCCTTCCGACAAAATTAGCTAGAATTTCCTGCCCAATCCCGAGGGAATCGGTGTATAATAGTGACTTGTTAGGGTTTTAACTTAAGGAGGACTTCCCATGATTGAATGGATCATTTTTCTACTATTTTTAATATCAGCAGGGCTACTTGTCGCATCCCTCTTTATGACCCGGCAGACCGCAAAGGCAGAAGAAGAGCGGATTGATTTGGCCCACATTTCCTTACTTAAGGAAATCAACGAATTGAAGGCATCGGTTTATCAGCTTAAGTTGGAACGGGATATTTTGATGGCCGAATCGAAAATGACCTTGACTCCAGATGAACTGATACAGAAAAGGGAAATCCTTGACCTCTACCTACGGGGCTATTCCGTTGAAAATATCGGTACGCAAATGGGAATATCTGAAGAAGAGATTGAATCCGTTCTTGCTCCCTTTACAAATCGGAAAGTGGGAAGGAGCGAAACCGGTCATGAAGATTAATTCCTTAACCATTTTTTCTGCAGGTTTGCTTATTTCCACCAGCATTTTCAGCGTCGCTTATTTCTCCTTGAATGATCGGGGGAATGAGGAAGAAAGGGAAATCGAAACGGTCGAAACCCATTCCCTCCCCCCAACAGACACGATGATTACGGAACTGCAAAAACAAGGGTTTGTCGTCATTAAACAGGAAGAAGTCGAACAAGGGGAAAAAACGGCTAAAGAAGAAGCCAAGGATGCTGAGGCCGAAAAGGGGAATCAGCAAAAGGAAGAAAGCAAGAACACTGATGCAGAGCAAAACAAAGAACAAAAAACGGAAGACGCGTCCAACGGAAAGCCTGTAGACGAAAAAGCTTCCAGTGAGGAAAATGCCAAAGGGGAATCAACGGCTGGACAAGCCAATGAAGAGGCTAAAAACGAGGTCCTCACCATTACGGTAAATCCCGGAATGACGAGCTATGATGTGGGGCAACAACTGGCTGCCAAAGGATTTATTGATATGAATGCCTTCAGCTTTTCTAAAGAGGTTGAAAAACGTGGATTGGCAGAAAAACTCCAACTGGGACAATATGAAGTAAAGAAATCCATGACGGTGGATGAAATCATTTCTCTTTTCTTCAGGTAATCCGTATTTACCAATCCAAAACCGATGGGAAAGTGCTTTCCCCCTTCATATATGAAAAATCATTCCAGTAACCTAAAAAACCTATGATTCCTTCAAGCTGAAGGAATCATAGGTTTTTAGATAAGGATAAAGGCGAAAAATCCAAAGGATGACCGTACATGGATTTTCGCCTTTTTCATCATTGTTCTTTAGGCTTATTTATACTGACTTTTTGCCTTTTCCACGATTTCGGCATATTTGGTCAATGTTTCTTTTACATCTTTATTGTCAAGAACCACTTCGCTCAAGGCGTCATTTAGAGCTTGGTTAACTTCGGACCAATAAGGTACGTTCGGCATCGGTTGTGCCACTTCCATTGCTTTCTTTACGGATTCGAAATACGGTTTTTGCCATTCTTCAACTTCCCCGTATACGTCATTCCGGTAAGAAGCCCAACCTAATTTGGTGACCAATTGCTCCTGTACTTCTTTGGACATTAAGTATTCGATAAATTCCATGGCCAATTCCTTGTTAGGAGAACCTACAGGGATACCCAATACTTCTCCACCCAAAGTTTTGACAAAGCCTTTTGGTCCGGAAAATCCTTCATAGGTCTTGATTTCCTTTTTGCCACCATCTTTTACAATTACATTGACGCCAAATGGCCAGTTCGGGGCATAATAGACAGATTCGGTTGCCAAGAAGTTGTTTGTGGAGCTAAAGCTGGCTTTCAAAGTATCTTCAGAAAGGTAAGGCCATAATTCTTTCAAGTATTCAAAAGCGGTAATGGTACCTTCACTGGTTAAATCGAGCGGATCTCCACCTGCTTGACGGATAAATTCCACAATCTCGATAACATCACCGGAAAGTTTGATTTTCAATGCGAGACGGCCTACTCCCTCTTTTTCTTTTAATGTTTTTGCCACTTGGAGCAGTTCATCCCATGTTTTCGGAGGTTCAATGCCATATTGCTCGAATTTGGTTTCATTATAGTAGTTAATTTCTACATTCGGACGATAAGGGAAGAAATAGGTTTTTCCATCGAATTCCCCAGCAGCGACCAATCCTGGAATAGCTTCACCAGGAATTTTATCTTTATAGCTTGATAGATCTTCCATCAAACCATTCGTAATCAATGTAGCGATATTGTTTACATCCTGGGCAATCAAATCCACTTCCATTTTCCCAGCTTTGTTCATAGCTTGAAGTTGCTTAACAACGTCTTTTGCTTCGATTTGAATGGCTTCAACTTTTGCATTGTGGCTTTCTTCAAAAGCTGGAATGATATCTTTCTTCATGACTTCCCATTCTTCTTCACTTAAGGCCATCGTTACATGTAAAGTTCTTGGTTCTTCTTTTTTGTCCCCGGATTTATCCCCGGAACCATCTTTGGAATTCCCTGAACCGCAAGCAGTCAAGGTTAGGGCAAAGAGAATTGCTATTAGTCCAACCATTATTTGCTTTGAAAACTTTTTCATAAATGTTCTCCTTTCATAGGTGAAATTTATTTTGTTTTTATACCTATCAACCTTTAACAGCGCCACTCAAATAGTCTGCTTTCAAGTATTTCTGGAATATGAAAGTTATTACGAAAACTGGAATTGCAAGGATTATTGCATAAGCAGCCTGATCAAAGAAGCCTCCTCTCTCGACATAGTAGTAAATTTGAAGTGGCATTGTTTTGGTTGTTAGTGACAAATAAAGGGCATAAGTAAATTCGTTCCAAGAATTTAACCAAACGTAAATGGCCGATACGGCAATACCTTGCATNGCAACCGGGAAAATGACCATCCTTAATGTTTGCATTCTCGTTGCACCATCGATGAAGGAAGCCTCTTCCAGTTCCACAGGAATACTGGAAAATGTACTTACCAGAATCCAGGCCATAAATGGTATTTCCGTGATCAAATGGGCAAGAACGAGTCCGATATTCGTGTCGAGCAAATTCCATTCCAAAAATCGGACCGAAATTGGAAGTGCGATCCCGACAGATGGGAACATTTTTGTAAAGAAAAGGGCTAAAATGAACCCGTATTTGACTTTGGCACTCATCCTGGATATTGCATACGTAGCCGGGGCCACGATTAGGGTGGCCAGAATCATCGTTAAAGTGGCTACGATAAAACTTTTTATAAAGGGAGGCCATAAATTGCCGGATTCAAAAATACTTTTCCAATGATCAAAGGTAAAATTTTTGATCAGAAAACTGGGATGTTGTGTCAACACTTCTCCAGGTGAACTAAAGGAGATTTTCAACAAAATATATACAGGTGTAATCATGAATGTAACAATCATCAATATGCCTACGAAAAGCAGGACTTTTAGAATGGGTTTTCTAGCTGCCATCTTATTTCAGAGCCTCCCCACGATCGACAAATTTTAAATACAATATGACAAAAATGATGATGATGAATAATAGGATGGTAGAAGCTGCACCGGAAGCATTCAAATTGTTATAGGTAAACTCTTCATAGGCATACGTAGATAGGACAGGCAAACTTTTCCCTACCAATACTTGGGGCAATTCAAAGATCCGGAACGCATCCACTGCCCTTAAAATGACGGTCATAGTTATGGTAGGTTTTAAAAGTGGTAAGGTTATATATTTGAAGGTTTGCCATTTGGAGCTGCCGTCAATGCTGGCGGCTTCATAATAATCATTTGAAATTGATTCCAATCCAGCCAACAAAAGAAGAACGACAATTGGTAATACTTTCCAGCAATCGGCAACAGCAACAACCAACAAGCTTCGAAGACCACCGCTTGTCCAACTGATTGGAACATCAATGAATCCAGTCCGATAAAGAAGTTCATTCAAATATCCTTGGGTCCCAAACACATAAAGCATCGCAACCCCTGAAACAAGGGTCGGGATCCCCATCGGCATTAATACCAAGGAACGAAGGATGCCCCTTCCCCTGAATTTCTTCTTTAATACCATGGCAATCATAAGGCCTATCGGAATCTGAATCAAAATTTCAATGAAGGTGATCGAGATGGTATTAAATACCGCTTGTCCAAAATCGGGCTTGCTGATTAATTTGATGTAGGTATCCAACGTCCATTCCCCTGTATAGCGATCCTTGAATCCCATCAAGATGGTTTCAATGATTGGAACAAGGGTAAATCCAAGAATATACAAAACCAGAGGTATGACGAATAGGATTTCCAAGTAATACTTTTTTATATGCTTCAAAATCATTACCCCTCACTATCATTATTTGTTTAACTCTCTTCTGGCAAAATCGATGAATTTGAATTTGTCCGGCCGGTGGCGGGATTCCGTATACTGCAATAATGTTGTGTCCTTAAGGTAGATGTAGTTCTGGACAACGATAACAACATTGTAATGCTTTAGATCTAACAGTTCTTTATCTTCCTTTGTTGCATCTTGGGCGGAAAACACTTTCTTGGCATAGGAAATTTCAAGATTCAATTCCTTTTCGATAAATTCGAAGATGGATTGCTCACAGGTCTTGATGGTAAGGTTTGGAACCAAATCCCGTTTAATATAATCCTTATCAAGGATGACATTCTGGCCATCAATGTTCCTTACCCGGACCACTTCCCAAATTTCCTTATCCGTACCCGTTTGCAGATGTTCCGCCAAAGTTGGTGTCGGCTCCATAATCTTTAAGCTGTGCACCTTGGTTTTGGCATTGATGTTCATCTTATTGGACAGTTCTTTAAAACTGGCTAGCCAGGAAAGCGGGAAATCCAGGGAGCTTCTATCCAACACAACCGAACCTTTCCCCCTGATCTTTTGGATATATCCATCCTGGGAGAGGTGGTTTAATGCCTTTCTGACGGTTTGTCTTGAAGTATCATAGTAATTCATCAATTCATTTTCCGATGGAAGCAGCGTATTAGGACCATATTTACCTGCCTCGATATCCCTCACCAAATCATCATAAATTTCTTTATAGATTGATTTCATTACAATCCTTCCTTTACTTCCCGAATAAAATAGGCGATTGATTCATAGGGTCTTAGGGATCCGTTAAGGAAATTTTCCTCCGAATCATCGTAATTTGAAATCAAGATGTCTGAATCAAACCGATCAAAGAAAAGTTCATTTTGTAGTTGTAGTTCGAATGATTGGTCTTGATCGGAAAAATTGCTGAGAACCAAAAGAATTTCAGAACCATACCGTCGAACATAGGCAAAGATGTGGGGATGCTCCTCCAATATGAGCCGATAATCGCCATAGGTAATGATGTCCAATTCTTTCCGTAGTTCAATCAGCTTTTTATAATGGTACAAAATGGACTTCTTGTCTTTCAGTGCCTTTTCTACATTGATTTCACGGTAATTGGATGCTATCTTTATCCAAGGATTTCCCGAAGTGAACCCTGCATTTTCCGTGTCATTCCACTGCATCGGTGTCCTTCCATTATCTCGGGACCTATTTTGGATGATTTCCATGATTTCTTTTTCTTCTTTTCCCTGTTCTTTCAATATTTGATACATATTTAAAGTTTCAACATCACGGAAGTCCTTTATGTCTGTAAAATTCGGGTTGGTCATGCCAATCTCTTCCCCTTGGTAAATATAAGGGGTTCCCCTCATCAAATGTAAGGTAGTGGCCAACATTTTGGCGGATTCCTTCAGATATTCCCGATCATTACCAAACCGGCTTACGATCCTCGGTTGGTCATGGTTACACCAGAACAGGGCATTCCAACCATTTCCTTGAATCATTTTTTCCTGCCATTCGGAAAGCACCTTTTTCAAGGCAAGCAAATCAAATTCGCCNAACTCCCATTTNTCGGTAAAATTGGGATAATCTACCTTTAAATGNTGAAAATTAAATACCATATCCAGTTCATGGCGTTCTGGATTGGTGTACTTTATACATTCCTCAATCGTTGTAGAGGACATTTCTCCAATGGTGAGTACATCATATTTGGAAAGGACTTCCCTGTTCATTTCCTGCAAATATTCATGAACTTTCGGACCGTCGGTGTAAAATTTCCTTCCGTCCCCTCCTTCATCGTCAGGGAAAGAGGGATCTTTGGAGATTAAGTTGAGCACATCAAACCTGAGCCCTTCGACTCCTTTATCCAACCAGAAACGGATAATATCATAAACTTTCTGTCTGACTTCCTCATTTTCCCAATTCAGATCAGCCTGGTGCTTATCAAATAGATGCAAATAATATTCTTCCGTTTGCGGATCGATTTCCCATGCAGAGCCACCGAATTTGGACTTCCAATTGTTCGGTTCACCCCCATTTTTTGGTGCTTTCCAAATGTAATAATCCCGGTAAGGATTATTTTTTGATTTTCTGGATTCGATAAACCATTCATGCTCCGTTGAGGTGTGATTGAGAACCATATCCATCATGATCCGGATTCCCCGTTTATGGGCTTCCTTAATTAAGGTGTCAAGGTCTTCCATGGACCCATACATTTTATCCACGGAATAGTAATCGCTTACATCATATCCATTGTCTTTTTGGGGGGAAGGATAAATGGGCGTGATCCAAATGTAATCGATACCAAGGAAAGCCAAATAATCAAGCTTTTGGATGATTCCCTGAAGGTCCCCTATTCCATCGCCATTTGAATCTGCAAAACTTTTTGGATAAATATGGTATACTACTTTATTTTTCCAATGTTCATGCTGAAATCGACTCATGTTAATCCCTTTCACATCTGCACTTGTATTTATTACTTTTTCTTCAATTACCAATATATTTAAAGATTCCTTATCCATCAGTTTTAACTTGTATATACAAGTTACAGGTTAATTGTATATTCATTCTCACCAAAAATCAATACCGTAAAAAACTTTTTTTGGTCTTCACATTTTCTTCACAAAATAAAAAGACTTGCCTATCGTAGGCAAGCCTTTGGTATGAGCGAATTTGATCATTATGCTTCCTTAGGTGCAACCAAACGTTTGAAAATCTTCACGATTTCGTTAACGACAACAGGTGCTACTGAGGCGGCAAGTAAGAGCAACAAGTCTGTTCCGGTCAAGACGTGAATTTCGAACAATTCACTGAGGAACGGAACATAAACAAGGGCGACCTGGATGAGGATACCGACCAAAATGGCACCGATCAAATATTTATTCGTAAATAAGCCTACTTGGAAGATCGATTTCCTGAAGTGCCGCAAGTTCAGGGCATGCATCAATTGGGAAAAGCTTAAGGTAATAAAGGCCATAGCCTGTGCATGGTTCAAAATATCATCGGTGACCAAATCATAGTTGATATGGAAAATGGAATCGGCACCGGTATATATTTTCAAGCCGATGACAAAGGAGAACAAGGTCAATAGCCCAATTAAAATACCGTTCAGAATTGTATAGGTATAGCTGCCATGAAGAATCGATTCCTTCGGATTGCGAGGTTTCATTTTCATGACATCCGGATCATCCGGGTCCATTCCCAAGGCAATAGCCGGTAAGGTATCCGTAATCAGGTTTACCCAAAGGATTTGGACAGCCGTTAAAGGGGCCGGCAGTCCGAGCAAAATACCGACAAAGAGGGCGGTGATTTCCCCAAAGTTACAGGAAAGCAGGAACAAAATCGCCTTTTTGATGTTTTGGAAAATATTTCTTCCCTGTTCCACCGCTGCAACAATCGTTGCAAAGTTATCATCGGTAAGTACAATATCGGAAGCGCCTTTGGCCACATCGGTACCTGTAATCCCCATAGCCACCCCAACATCCGCCTGTTTCAAGGATGGGGCGTCGTTGACACCGTCACCGGTCATCGATGCGATATGACCGTTTGCCTTCAAGGCTTTGACAATCCGCACTTTATGTTCGGGAGAAACCCGGGCGAAGACGCGGACGATTTTCACCCGCCGTTGCAGTTCTTCATCACTGATTTCATCCAGTTCTTTTCCGGTCATGGTTTGTTCCAAGCTGGAAGCGATCCCCAATTCCCGGGCAATGGCAAGAGCCGTCTTCTGATGATCACCGGTAATCATGACGGTTGTGATGCCGGCTTGTTTACATTCTTCAATGGATTGTTTCACTTCCGCACGAGGAGGATCGATCATGCCGACGAGACCTAAGAAGGTTAAATTGCCTTCCAATTCCTCATTGAAATCGGATTCTGTAACATCGTCTCTCCTTGCCACCGCGAGAACCCGGAGGGCTTGATCGGACATTGCTTCCGAGGCGTTAATGATGTTTTTCTTATCTTCCTCGGTGATGGGGCGTTTACCACCTTTAACATAAATGGAAGTGGTTAAAGGCAACAGGCTTTCCAAAGCTCCCTTTGTTATGGAAAAATAACGGTCCCCATCCTGATGGACAGTCGTCATCATTTTCCGGTCGGAATCGAAGGGAAGTTCGAAAACCCTGGTAAAACGTTCATCGAGTTTTCCTTTTTCGAATCCATAGTTTTTCGCCATAACGACCAAGGCAATTTCTGTCGGGTCACCGGAAGCCTCCGTCGCATCGGAACAGAGGGCCATACCGGAAACAAATTGGTCGACAGGTCCCTGATCGGATTTTAAATCCTCTGTATCCTGTAATTTTTCATTGACATAGACCTTTGTTACGGTCATTTTATTTTGGGTCAACGTACCTGTCTTATCGGAGCAGATGACACTCACTGACCCTAGCGTTTCAACAGCGGGAAGTTTCCGGACAATGGCATGGCGCCTGCTCATGATTTGCATTCCGATGGCCAAAACGATCGTGACAATCGCAACCATCCCTTCAGGAATAGCCGCCACAGCCAGACTGATGGACATGAGGAACATATCCAGAATATCCCGGCCTTGTAGTGTTCCGACGATGAAAATCAATGCACAGATTCCGATGGCCAAAATGCCAAGGATTTTTCCTAATTGATCAAGTTTTTGCTGGAGCGGGGTTAATTCCTTTTCCTGTTGTCCAAGCATTTTGGCAATTTTACCGATTTCGGTATTCATTCCCGTGCTTGTGACCACCCCGACACCGCGACCGTATGTAGATAAAGTGGACATGAAGGCCATATTGATCTGATCGCCAAGGGGAACATCGCCTTCTGCCTTCCAGTTTGCTTCTTTAGTGACCGGCACGGATTCACCGGTTAAAGCGGACTCTTCGATCTGCAAATTCGCTGTTTCAATAAGCCGAACATCTGCCGGAATCGAGCGTCCTGCATCGATCAGCACGATATCCCCGGGTACCACTTCTTCTGTCGGAATTTCTTTAATTTCCCCATCCCGACGAACGACTGCTTTCGGGGAAGACATTTTCTTTAATTCTTCCAGCGCCTTTTCGGCCTTTGATTCCTGGACAATCCCAATCACGGCATTTAAAGCGACAACGAGCAAAATGATGATTGCATCCGTTATTTCCCCTAAAAAGGCCGAAATGACCGCCGCTACAAGCAAGATCCAGATCAGGACACTATTGATTTGTTCCCAAAGCATCTTCCAAATGGAAGTTTTTTCGCCTTCTTCAAATTGATTGGGCCCGTATTTAGCCAACCGCTCCTTCGCTTCCCTTGTGGAAAGACCATTGGAAACATCCGTTTCCAATTCTTCAATTACCACATTTGTGTCTTTCGAATACCATTGCGACAACAATAATCACGCTCCAAAGGAAATAATGAAAGTTTTGATTCAAATGTTTCATACCTAGAAATTCCCTGAGCCTAAAGCCCATATTCTAGGTATAATTTGTCACCAGTAATTCTACGGTTTCCCCCCTCGATTCGTTTCAATAAATGTTTGCTATTTAACAAATCCTCCATAAACATCCATACCCTTTCGCCGGATTCCTCTTGAAAAAAAGATAAAACCGGGGGAACGATTTGTTAAATCATAATCAAATGGCCGTTGCCGATCCTGGAAATGAATCTTCCAACGGTTTAAAATAAAGGAATTTACGGGAATAATTATAACGTTCATTCATATAAAACGCAACAGTTGTTACATTTTTATTTTATGTTAAAATGAAAATAAGACTAATAAGGGAGTCGAATGGCATGCAGAAAAATCGTTGGGCATTATTTGCCTACAAAATCCCTTCCGAACCTTCTTCCATTCGTGTACGGGTATGGCGCAATTTGAAAACTCTCGGTGTCCACTATTTGCAACAATCGGTGTGCATCTTCCCCCATAAGGAAGACATCATCAAGAAGGTAAAAAAATTGCAGCTTCTCATTTTGGAAAATGGTGGGGAAACGACCTTCCTGGAATTTGAAAATCTCTCGAAAAGTTCGGAAGAGGACTTGATCCAAGCCTTTAATGAGGAACGGATTTCGGAATACGAAGAATTCATGAAGGAGACTGAACGCTTTTTGCAGGAAATGGAACAGGAAACCCTCGATATGGATTTTTCCTTCCGGGAAATCGAGGAAAACGAAGCTGCCCTTGAACGGATGAAAAAATGGTTCGACAAGATTAAAAAACGGGATTTTTTCCACTGTGACATGCAAAAGCTCGCCGAAGAAAAACTGCAGGAATGTTCCGCCCGCTTTGAAAAATTTATGGAAGAAGTGTATAGTCGGGAAGGTTTAATCGACAATGGACCCAAAAATTCGTAACTCCGATAAACTCCGAAAGGGGATTTTATCGGTTTTTTTGTGGCGAAAAATCTCTGTCTTCCCCCTCCCATAAACTTATCCATCCCGCGCATCACCGAACTTTTTTCAAAAATTTTAAACTTTCACCTATCTTTTTCCTCAAAATCTTTTATACTAATGATACCGAACCGTAAATCCAAAATATAGGGGGGAGTTCATGACAATCAGGAAAGCCAAGCCCGAGGATGCTTTTGGTATTGCCAAAGTACAGGTAGACAGCTGGCGCACCACCTACAAAGGTATTGTTCCCGATTCCTTCCTGGAAGAACTATCCTATGAAAAAAGGGAAAAGGTCTGGAAAGAGGCCATCGGTAGCCATCATCTTTTTGTGGCGGAAAACAAGCAGGGGCAAATTGTCGGCTTTGTTTCCGGAGGGAAGGAACGGAGCGGAAAATTTGGAACTTTCGATGGTGAACTCTATGCCATCTACCTTTTAAAGGAAGTGCAAGGAAAGCGAATCGGAACCCGACTGGTAAAAGCTTTAATCCAAGCCATGATCGATTCGGATTTCCGATCCATGTTGGTCAATGTGCTGGCGGAAAACCCGGCCACCCATTTTTATGAAGCCCTTGGCGGACAATGGATCGGCACGGATGAAGTGACGATCGGCGGAAAACAGCTCAAATCGCGGATTTATGGCTGGAGGAGCCTGAAAGATGTATTGGAAGACCTTTCATCCGTGAAAAACTAAAACCTTTCATATGATACACGCGTTTTTCCATTTTCAAATCTTGAGGTGAAAATATGAACAAAATCCTTTATGAAAACCTGGCAATCGAGTGGATCCTTGCCATAAAAGAGAAAATCAAAAAGGAATCCTTTCTTCGCTATTGGCCGGATTTCACTCCCTTTCCCTTTGCATTTTATGATGACCATCAGGTGTATTTATGCAATCACCCTTCACCACCGGAAGGGTTTAGGAATGTTGGTGAGTTTTTTCAAGGTCCCAGGGATTCCCGGTTTTTTGGAAATACCTCCATTATGCTCGAAGGAGTACCCACAGCCATTGTGGACTTAACCCTTCTTACCCCTGATAATGAAATCGCCCAATTGTTTTCCTTGATCGTTCATGAAATGTATCATTCCTATCAACATTCTGTAGGCTATCAAAGGGGAAGCAATGAATTCCTTTATCTCCGCTATCCGCAAACTAAGGAAAATATCGCTTTGCGGCTTATGGAAAGAAAAGCATTGCTTTCTGCCCTCTTTACCCAGGAAAAAACGGAAAAACTCGCCTTCGTCGACCAATTTTTTGCCTATCGGGAAAGTCGCCGAAAGCGGATCGGCGATTATTTGACTTATGAATTGGGGCAAGAAAGTGTGGAAGGACTCGCTACATATGTGGAGTCGAAGGCCTATCGGGAAGGTACTGGTTTACCGGAACCTTTTCTTTTAGGGCATTTCTGCAAAAATTTATATGAACCGCAAGGAACCTTATTTGATTTAAGAAAAAGCTGTTATTCTTCAGGGCTTGCGATCAGCTATTTGTTGGATGATTTCATTCCGGATTGGAAACGGGAATATATGGCATCCTCTTCTTTCCTATACGATTATTTCCTTGGCAAAATGGAAAGGAAGATCAGCGTTGACGATCCACCCGTAGACCCTGAAACCGAAAGGAAAGCTAGTTTTCTTTTCCAAAAGGAAACGGATAAAAGGGATGGAGAATTTGCCAAGTTTTATAGCAGCAAAGGCTATCTTATCACCATAGAAGGATCCTTGAAAATCCAAGGGTTCGATCCCATGAACCTCCTTCCTAAGGGAAATCAATTATTGCATAAGCGCTTCCTTAAAGTCCTTATCAACGGTGATACGTTCGTTTTCAATCAAAGTTGTGTGACGCAAATGACCGGTGAAGGTTTGGATTGCAATAAACTACAGTTTTTTACCCCCCAACTTCCGGAAATGTTGGGTGAAACCATTCAAATCGGTACCTTCCCTCCCATGAAAGGAACATGGAGCCAAGAGGGCAGGGAAATTACCATCAAGTTGTCTTAAAAATTCATCCAGGAAGCCGAATCATCCTATTACAATTCCCGTCAGGATTCGTTTCTATCAAATGGGAAGTAGAAACTAGGAGTTTATCCCCTTTCCCTTTGTTTGAAAATAGTATAATTTATAGAATATACGAATAATTTTTAAGAAGGGGGAATTCCATGAAGAAGAAAATCATTCTTACCTTCCTCATGACCGTTTTAGCCTTTACGTTTCTATTTCCTACTAATGCAGCGAAAGCGGGCTATTCAACTTTTTGGAAGAATTTGGCGGAATTCGGAAATAACTGCTATGTCCGCTTAACCGTAGACAAAATAAAAGTCCATAAAACCGATGATAAGGTGACGGCCATCGCCGAAACGGGGGGTACCTGCAGAACCATGTATTATCGGATGGTACTTGCCTTCCCGAAATATGATTACCAAACCTATCTTGGCTCCTTTTCTTCCAATTTTTCGAAACAATTCAGTTTAAAGGGCCTTTATCAAGATTATAGGTTTGTTGCAAAGGTTTTTCTTTTCATCTATAGAAGCCCCAACTATTCAGGAATGGTAAACTATTTTGAAATGCCCGTTACCATTTTTCCTAGGGGAGACTATAGTCCGGGATTGGACAAGCTTACCCCAATCGAAACGGTTTCCCAATTCCATTGACATCCGCATTGCGGGTGTTTTTTTGTTCCACCCCTTCCCTTTATAGGTAACGTCCATCCTTTTGATTTCCGTCCATTTAGTCGGGGCTATGACCATTCCCTTTCCAAATGGTAAAGGGAAATTTGCCATGGTCCCGTTATTTCCTTTCTTTGCAAAATAATGTTTACCTTCCTTTTCTTTCGCCCTTCCCCTTTAACGTAAAGTTCGATGGTAGCCGGAATTTCGATGTGAAAAGTGAAAGCCTTTTTTCGATCCCATTCCATGTTCAATTTCATGGAAGAGTAGTTTTGGATCCTTTGGATAAAACATTCGATGCACCCGGTATCATCCAATACCGATTTCAGCAATTTAGGGTCTTGCTGATTGACTGCCGCGGCGAAGATATGAAGTATTTCATCGGCATTCGCTTCCCGGATATATTCCTCCATTTTCCCCGCAGCTTTAAGGATCATCAATTTATGGGCAAGATCTTCCTTATGCCTACGATGAGTAAGACTGCCATAGAAATGGACGCAAAAATGCCCCCGGAAATTATTTTGTAAAGCTCCCGCTCCATGGGGCATCCCGTTCATTGAAGCGGCAATCAAGTGGTCTCCATACAAGACGAGAATGGCCTTTCTTTTCCAGCTCCACTTATTTCCATAGATCTGTTTCATAATCCTTGTATCTTTTGCGGTCAATGGCTGGACATCGGCGTGGTCCCTCCCCGCCCGCCGTTGCACCCGGAACTGGAGACCACTCTCCACATCGATAATGGTAAATTCCGAACCCTTCGGTATCATCTCATTCACCAGCTTCCAAGGAAGGACCTGCACTTGAAAGCTTATGGGATGATAATCATCTTCCCACCTGGTTTCGGCATGGCCGCCATATCCTATGGAAGAAAAAAGGAAAACCATGGTTAGCATCGATAATAATCCCTTTCTCACCGATTTTCCCTCCTTTTCCTTTACATTTTGATGCTCATCCAAAAATCTATTCCCTTAAGGAATGGAAATCGGTGGAAAAAGTACCTTAGAATTCATTCGCAAACCCCAACAGGAATCACACGCTTTTTCCTTTCCCATCTTTTCCGGAACCAGGACCTAGCGTCATTTTGGGCGGTCTATAGGATATCCATGTACAGAACGGTATTTTTTCCTTTCTTCGGTAAAATCAAACCATTGCAAAGGGCTTTCCGGATTGTTGGCATAGTTTACGACACAGCGGATCTGAACCTCCACACAAGGATCCAGCCTCATCCCCAGGTTCTTTTCTAGCCGATCAAACAAATGGGCCGGATTTTGATTTTTTACTTCCTCCAAAGAAAATACATGAAGTTCCTTCACAAGGGTAGTTGCCATTTTGGGACCGATGGAAGGGATCCTTTGGAAGGTCGCAAGGGCTTTCAGTTCCCGAGCCCGTTCATCCGAAACCTGTAAAAGCGTGGCCAGCTGTATTTCGGAAAGAGGATGGAGATCGCCCATTCTTACCTTGGCCCTTTTCAACCTTCTTTTTTCCTCCTCTGTAAGGGGTAAATGGGGACCGGTCATACTCTTCACCTCCACTTATGGATTCCAATGGTTTGACGGACTCCTTCAAAGAAAGGTTCACGATTCGACAGAACGGAAATTCCGCTTTCCCGCACCCCTTTTCCCTCTCAAGGTTACCTTGACTATTGTTAAATATATCACTATAATTATGGATAATTTCGACCTCCAACATTTATCCCACTTAACTGAAAGTATTAAAGGAAATGAATCTTTTTATTTTGTTTTTTTATCGGAAGGAGATTAAACGGGATGTTATCTTTAAAAAATATAAGGAAAAGCTATAAAACCGGAGATTTTATCCAAGTAGCTTTAAAGGATGTTAGCTTAAACTTCCGGGAAAATGAATTTGTGGCTATCCTCGGACAGAGCGGTTCTGGGAAAACGACGTTGCTTAACATTATCGGTGGCCTGGACAGCTATGAAAACGGGGATTTAATTATTAACGGGAAATCCACCAAGAAATTCAAGCAGGTGGAATGGGATGCCTACCGCAACAATAGCGTTGGTTTTATTTTCCAAAGCTACAATCTGATCCCTCATCTATCGGTCATCAATAATGTCGAGATGGGGATGACCTTAAGCGGTGTGTCGGCTAAAGAACGGAAAAAGAAAGCGAAGGAAGTGCTTGAACGGGTCGGTCTGAAAGATCATATACATAAAAAACCCAATCAGCTTTCCGGGGGACAAATGCAGCGGGTCGCCATCGCCCGGGCACTGGCCAATGATCCGGATATCATCCTTGCCGATGAGCCTACCGGTGCCCTAGATACGAAAACGAGCGTACAAATCATGGATTTAATCAAGGAAATTGCCAAGGATAAACTCGTGATCATGGTCACCCATAACCCGGAATTGGCCCATCAATATGCGGACCGGATTATCGAACTGAAGGATGGGGAAATTCTTTCCGACTCCAATCCTTTGACAGATGAAAGCCCAAACACCAACTATCAACTGAAAAAAACAAGCATGAGCTTTTTCACGGCCTTGAAACTCTCGGCCAAAAACATCAGCACAAAAAAGGGACGGACCTTCCTGACCGCCCTTGCCTCCAGTATCGGGATTATCGGGATTGCCATCATTTTGGCCCTGTCCAATGGGTTTGACAAAAAAATTGATGAATTTGAAGCCGGTGCCCTATCCACCTTCCCGATCATGATTACCCAGTCCACCATCCAAATGGACCGGGAAATCTTTGAACAACATCAGAACGATATGATGGGAAAAGACGAGGAAGGCGAATTCCCGGATGTCAACGTCGTTTATCCGATGGAATCGGTGGAAGACCAATTGACCCATACCAATATTTTGACAGAGGATTATATCGAATATATCGAATCCATCGATCCTTCCCTTGTTAGTGGCGTATCCTATACCCGGATGATCAGCATCAATATGCTTTACCATGCTGACGGAAAAACCGCCATGGTCGATTCGGCCAAAGGTTTTTCTTCCTATCCGAAGTCATTAAAGGATAATTCCCCTACTTATCTTAAACAAAATTATGACTTGCTAGCCGGTTCCTTCCCGGAAAGCATGAATGACATCGTTTTGATTGTCGACAACAAAAATCGGGTGGACCAAAACATCCTGAAAAATTTCGGCATTAATGCAGATCATGAAGAAATTAATTTTGACGATATTGTCGGCAGGGAATACCGGATTATCTTAAACAACGATTTTTATAAAAAGGCCGATGGATTTTTCACACTAAACGGGAACCCGAACGACCTGACATCCCTGTATAACAATCCGAACGCGGTTTCCATTAAAGTCTCCGGGATTTTACGGCCAAAGGATTCGGATAAATTCCCGCTTCTGGAAGCAGGTTTCGTATATTCCGATGAACTGGCGGAATTTCTGATTGAAGATGCCAGCCAATCGGAAATTGTCAAAGCCCAGAAGGACGCCAATTACAACGTTCTTACCGGTGAAATCTTTGATTTGAATAATGAGGAAGATTTGCAAAAACGGGATATGATTGTGGCAGGTCTTGGCGGAAGCTCCTTGCCCTACGCCATTTCCATTTACCCTGTTGATTTTGAATCCAAGGAAAAGGTCACCGACTATTTGGATGAGTACAATAAGGGGAAAGATACGGAAGACAAAATCATTTATACCGATCTGGCCGCCACCCTTACGGAAATGTCCGGCGGAATTCTCAACGCGATCACGTTAGTTCTTATTGCCTTCTCCGCCATTTCCCTTATCGTCTCGGTTATTATGGTCGGAATCATTACTTATATTTCCGTACTTGAAAGGACCAAGGAAATCGGTGTCCTGCGGGCTCTCGGCGCAAGGAAGAAGGATATTACCCGGGTCTTTAATGCAGAAACCTTCATTATCGGTCTTTCTTCCGGACTGTTGGGGATTGCCATTGCCCGGATTCTCATTTTCCCGATCAATAACCTTCTGGAAAATATGACGGACTTGCCGAATGTGGCCCAGCTAAATCCTATCCATGCGATTGCACTAATCCTTATCAGCCTATTGTTGACGATTTTGGGTGGTGCCATCCCGGCTAAATGGGCAGCGAAAAAGGACCCGGTCATCGCATTACGTTCCGAATAATTACTGCTTCAAACAAAAAGTCCTTGGGAAGGGGCTGATCAGCCCTCCCCTCTCCAAGGGCTTTTTTGCATAAAATGCCCTTCTATTTTGCTTCCTGAATAAACCGGTTTTCTTCCTTAACCTTTTCATCCTTTTCTTTATACTTCGTCAAATACAGAACCATGAGGAGAATCAAAACAGAACCGAAAACTTGCCACACCCCGAAGGGAATTTTGAGCCAGAGGACACTTACAATAATCGCCGTCAGTGGTTCTACATTGGCAAGGAGACTCGTTTCCTTGGGGGATAGATATTTTAAACTTTCCAGATAAAAC
>NICF_comb_assmDRAFT_10000545_pt1 | contig 31832 bp, 27 predicted proteins | sample NewIslPassag4_SG_FD_11279 | JGI IMG/M metagenome (IMG submission 11279)
CCCGGCGCTCAACGCGGCGGCTCGAACCGGCGGGCGAAGCCCTGCGTCAGGCGGTCAACGACGATGGCCAGGGCGACGACGCTCAAGCCGGCTTCGAAGCCGCGGCCGACTTCGATGCGGTTGATGGACAGCAGAACCTCTTGGCCGATGCCGCGGGCGCCGATCATGGACGCGATCACCACCATGGCCAACGCCATCATGGTGGTCTGGTTGACGCCGGCTAGGATGGACGGCAGCGCCAGCGGCAGGCGCACTTCCTTCAGCATCTGCCAGCGGTTGGCGCCGTAGGCCGCGGCCGCTTCCTGCACGCTCGCGGACACCTGGCGGATCCCTAAGTCCGTGAGGCGAATGACCGGCGGAACCGAATAGATAAGGGTCGCCAGCACCGCCGGCACTTTGCCCAGGCCAAAGAGCATCATGGCCGGGATCAGGTACACGAAGCTGGGCAGCGTCTGCATGGCGTCCAGGACCGGCGTCAGCGCCGCCCGCACCCTGTCCGACTCGGCCATGAGGATCCCCGCCGGGATTCCCACAACCAGGGCCAGCACCACCGACGTGATGATGATGGCCATGGTTTCCGTGGCCAGCGGCCAGAGGCCAAACACGCCGATCATGAAGAGCAGCGCCATGAGAACGAGAGCGCTGGTCCAGCGCCGCAGGAGCAGCCACGCGGCCACGCCCACGGCCCCGATGACGAGCCACCAGGGCAACGCCCGCAGCAAGGCTTCGATCTGGAGCAACAGGCGCAACAACGCGCCGCTCACCGCGTCGAACACGCCGCCGTAGTTCACGAGAAGCCAGTCCACGGCCCGGTCGATGAACGGCCCCACATGGTGTTGCAGTTCCCTGGGAAACACGCCGCATCAACCTCCCGCCGCGGCCTTGAGCGGCCACGGCCCCGCCAAGGCACCCTGGACCCCGTAGCCGTTGACCAGCGCGGGCGCTCGCGCCTGCACGAACCGGCGCACGTAGTCGTTGGCGGGGTTTTGCACGATGTCCAAAGGCGTGCCCACCTGCACGAAGCGGCCGTCCTTCATGACCGCTAGCCGATCGCCCAGGCGGATGGCTTCGTCCAGGTCGTGGGTGACGAAGACGATGGTCTTGCGCAGTTCCCGCTGCAGGCGCACCAGCTCATCCTGCATCTCCCGGCGGATGAGGGGGTCCAGGCCGCTGAAGGGCTCATCCCACAGCATGATGGCCGGATCGTTGGCCAACGCCCGGGCGATGCCCACCCGCTGCTGCATGCCGCCGCTCAGGGCCGACGGGTAGCGGTCTTCCCAGCCTGCGAGGCCGACCCGCGCCAGCGCCTCCCGGGCCCGGGCGTAGCGCTCTTCCCGGGGCACGCCCCGGAGCTTCAGGCCAAAGGCGGCGTTCTCCAGCACCGTGCGGTGCGGCAGCAGGCCGTAGTGCTGGAACACCATGGCCACGTGGTGGCGGCGGAATTCGGTCAGTTCCCGCGGGCCCAGGGCGGTCACTTCATGGCCGTTGCAGACGATGGTCCCGGCGGTGGGCTCCACCAGGCGCAGGAGGCAGCGGATGAGCGTCGATTTGCCGCTGCCCGACAGCCCCATCACCACAAAGAGCTCGCCCGGTTTCACCTCAAAGGAAACGTCCCGCACCGCGACCACGGCACCGGCCCGCTCGGCCCAAGCGAGCCGGTCCGGGTCGTTCACGTCCACCGCGACGCCCTTTGGCGCGAACACCTTCCACAGGTTCTCCACCCGGATGCCTGCGCTGCGCTCCACGGGCGTCACCTGCCTTCGGCCGCCAGCGCGGCCCGCACCCGTTCGGCCACGTCCGCCGGCACCCACGCCGTCCACACGTCCTCGTAGGTGCTCAGAAAGTAGAGGGCGGCTTCGTAGGTGTCCGCGCCGTGCGCCTGCATGTAGGCCAGCATGTCGTTGTTCTGCGCCAGGGTCGTCTCGTAGTTCTCAAGAAACGCGGCGATCTCAGGGTGCCGGTCGATCCAAGGCTTGTGGGCGCCGATGAGCACTTCCGCCGGCTTGAAGGCGCACGCCTTGTCGGTTTCCCAGCACTCGTCGCTGTAGGGCGGCTCTTCGAGGAGCGTCATGTCGTACAGGCCCATGACCCAGGTGGGCTCCCAGTAATAGCCGACCCACGGCTCGCCCCGTTCGTAGGCCGCCGCCATGGAGGCCACCAGCGCCGCGTCGGAACCCGGATCGAAGGGCACGAAGGTGTCCAGCAGCCCGTAGGCTTCCAGCTTGTCAAGGTTGTGGTCGTGCACCACCCAGCCGTTGGGGGCGTTGTAGAACCGGCCCTTGGTGGGCACCTCAGGGTCCCGGAACAGCTCCCAGTAGCGGGCCAGGTCGGTGACGGAGCGCAGGTCCGGAGCCACCGGCTCGATGCCCCGCTCCGGGTCGCCCTTGATCATGTAGGTCGGCACGTACCAGCCCTGGGGCGCGTCGGGGAAGTTGCGGCCCAGTTCGGCGTAGCGCCCGCGGGCCAGGCCCCGCTCCCACGCGTCGCGGATGTTGTCGCGCCAGATCTCCATGGAGAGGTGCGCGTCGCCCCGCTCCAGGGCCAGCAGGCCCGGCACCGAGTCTGCGAACATGTAGTCCACGGTCATGCCGTAGCCGTGCTCGAGGATGAAACCGGCGATGCGGTTGTGCACTTGGACGCTGTCCCAGCTGAAGTCGATCAAGACGACCGGCTGCGCTTGCGCGGTCTGCGCTGGCATGCCGAGGGAGAAACCGAGAAGTAGAATCGCTAGGGTAGCAACCGTAAGGAATCGTACCTTGTTGAAGCTGGTGGTCACCGACAACGACGAGCATCGGCAACTTCTTGAGTGACGAGCACGCAAGAGTACCGCCTCCTTTTCGTTTGTGGTGACGCCGCGGCCGCTTCTAGCCCCTCGCCTCCTTTCCGTGCGCTTTTGGGACCCGCCCGGACAAACAAAAAGACCCGAGAAAGCCTCGGGCGCCGGGCCGGCTGCCAGCCGGACCCAAAACTCGTGTATCCCCACCCAAGACTCCCTCTGTACGCTTACGGGGTTAGCTGACGGGCTCGGGCCAGAGGTGGTTGCCCTACCGTGTGCCACGCCCGTGTTGCCAGCACGTACGCCCCACACGGATTCGCCCCGGTGAACGGGTCCCCCGCTTCCCCCATAGGGGGAATTCAGCGACCGAAACCGACGCCGTATTAGTCGCCATTTATTTTACCAGATGCGTGGAAGAGAGGTCAATGCCTCGGAGCGGCTGCGTTGTGCAAGGTGGTATGTCCCGCAGCGCGACTGGGTACGTCACCGCCAACCGGGGATCCGGGTGGGCGCCAATCTGGGCTGCGGGCGAGTTTCCGGCACCAGCCAGAAGAAAGCGGCCGACAGCAGGGGCAGCCACGCCGCGGCCAGCAGCGCCGCCCGCACGCCCGCCCAGTCGGCCAGCGAGCCCAGCGGCACAAGGCACAGGGCTGCGAGGGCCCACACGCCGCCCATCAAGAGCCCAGCGCCCATGCCCGGGCGGTGGGGCACCAGTTCCTGGCCGTAGATGGGTACCACGGAGAACGTCGCGTACAGGCACACACTGGCCAGGACCAAAAAGGCCAGCTGCAGGTAGCCGCTGCTAAAAAGCAAGCCCAGGAAAGCCGGCGTCGCCATGACGCTGGAGAGGATGACGACGGGTTTCCGGCCGACTTGGTCGGCTAGGTACCCAAAGCCCACGGCGCTCGCGCTGCCCACTGCCAGGAACACCGTCAGCATCATGCCTGCGTAGCTTTCGGGAAACCCGAGGGACACGTAGTAAAGCGGCAGGAAGTTGGACATGGCCACCTGGGCGACGGTGCGCACAAATTTGCCGCTGGCCAGATACGTTAAGGCGCGCACAGCGTTGGAACCACCGCCAGGGGAGTCGCCGCCGGCCGCGCGCAGCTGGGTCGCCGCAGCGCCCAAGGCCGCACCCGGCGGCCGTTCCGCTGAGGAGCCTGGCGGCCCGGACGCCGCCTTTCGAGCCGGACGCGCTTCCGAGGAGCTGGACGAGAGCAGTTTCAACCGGTGCACACGACAGGCGACAAGCACCAGGGCCACCAATACCGCCGGCACAATGGTCCAGCGCAGCCCGGGCAGCCCCTGCCAGGCCACCACCGACGTGGCAAACGCCGGAGCCGTGGCCATACCCACGGTGCCGCCAAGGCTAAAGATGGACAGCCCTCCCGCGCTGAAGCGACCCAACACGGCCCGGACGGTGACCGAAGCCAGCGGGTGGAACAGCGCCGCCCCCAGTCCGGCGAGCAGGGCCGCCGCCATGAGAACCCAATAGCTGGTCGCGAGCCCGAACACCGCCATGAAAACACCGCACCACAAAAGCGACACGGGCAGCAGCCAGGCGCGTCCTCCCTTGTCTACGGCTACGCCCAGCACGGGCTGTAGCAGGCCGCTGCTCACGCTAAGGGCCGTGGCCAGCGCAGCGACGCGGGCCACACTCAGATCCAACTCCCGCACCAGCAAAGGCATGACAGGCGGCAGGAGGTGCGTCAACAAATCGATGGCCCAGTGGGCCAGGGCGAGAAGCCACAGATGATAGGCGGGCAACGCACCGATCCCCTCTCACCTGCAGGTTCTCGCGCGGGGCGCCATTTCCTGCCGGCGCTTGCCCGAATTGGGGCAGGAGGGGGTTAAGCCCGCGGGCCCTGATTCACGCCCCGACCAAGTTCCCGGGCCACAGGCTCCCCTGCGCCGGGGCCGGTGCGATCCAGGAACTGGAGGCATGCTGCCCGCAGCTTTTCCACCTGGGTAGGGTCTGCAGGCTCCGTCTTGTAGATCCCGGCCTGATGCATCAGGTTGAACACAGCGTTCTTCGCTTCGCTTTTGTCAACGGCGAGCCGGGCCAGGGTTTGGCGCACTCCGTCTGAGTCCGCTTCCAAGCTGGCCCGCAAGTAGCACATGGACGCGTGTTTGAGCGTGTCCAGGCAGTCACGCAGGATCGCCCGTTCGCCCATTTCCACCGCCGGTTCCCCCTTCCGGTGTCGGCCTCTTGCCGGTTTCGTCCTCCGCCAACCCGCGCCCTACGACCGCGAAACGGCTTAGTGCACGCCGGCCTGCTCGGCGCCCAGCAGCTTGCTGAGCGCGGTCAGGTGCTGGTAGCTGCGGTCCGCCAACTGGTCGCACAGTTTGCGCACGTGCTCTTCGGGCGCCTGGGCGGCATAGGCCCGGAACTTCTCGTGCATGGCGGCTTCCATCCAGATCAGTTCATGCAAGTTGTGGAGCTCGGCTTGGGTGATCTGGGCCACGGCGGCACCTCCTCGGCAGTGCAAGGGAAGTCGGACGGCGCTCGCCGTGCGAGCAACGCGCTAAGCGGTGACGGCGTTGGCGCCGATGTAAGCTTCCCTCTTTTGGCCTGGGTTCATGCGGCACAGGGTCGTCGTTTGCGGGCGGAACGAGCGCGGCTCCCACCGCTCCCCGCTAGGAGGCCCACTTGTAAAGGTGTTCAGCCTGACGACCATCGTTCACCGGTTTCCGGCAAAGGGCCGGCTGGGTGGCGCTACGCTGGCTCAGCGGCCGACCCGGGCGGGAGGAGTGGCGGACATGAGTGTCGGGCTAAGGAGTGGGATGGAAATTAGGATGAGGCTTGGGATGAGGCTTGGGATGAGGACTGGGATGAGGACTGGGATGAGGACTGGGTTAAGGATTTGACTGAGGTTTCGCTTGAGGATTGGGCTGGACTTTGGGCTGAGATTTGGGTCCAGGGTTGCGCCCTGGTTTCCCCCGGCGCACCGTACAGATCCAGCCAGCGCAACTGCAGTTCGATAGCCAGGCGCAAGTCGGCGTTGCGCAAATCCCACCCTGTAATTTCGCGGATCCGGCTCATGCGGTACTGGACGGTCTTAAAGTGCACAAAGAGGCGGTCCGCGGCGCGCCGCAGGTGACCGCCCTCATCCAGCACACAGCGAAGCGTCTTGAGCAACTGCCCATTGTGCTGCGCGTCGTGCTCGAGGATCCGCTGGATCCCTGGGTCCAGGGAAACCCGCGCGGCGCTCCCGGCCGCGCCTATGGTTTCTAGCATCGTGTAGACGCCCAACTCGCCGGGGGTAACGAGGTGACCGGGACCCCACACCCGGCGGCTGATGTCCAGGCAACGGCAAGCCGCCCAGTAGCTTTCGGGCAGCCCGGCGAAACCGGCGGCGGGAGGCCCGATGGCGACGGAGACGGTGGCAATCCGGCGCCGCTTCAGGTCATTCTGGACGGATTGCAGCGTGGCCCGGGCTGCCTGCGTCCGGGCCGGCGCGCCGTCGCTGCCTGCGGCCCACACCACCCGCACCCGGCTGCCGCTGCCCGCCACAAGACCGTTATCCGCGCGCACCGCAGCGCGGACTTCATCCACCACCCTGTCGCACAGCCGGTACAAAGCACCGCCGCCCAGCGGGCCACCCGGTGGAGGCTCGATCTGGAGCACCGCGGCCAGAGCGCCGCCGCGGGGATTCCACCCGACCTCCTGGGCGCGCACGGACAGGTCTTCCGCCGACGCGACGACGCCGGCCAAAAGGTCGACCACCAGGTCCGCTTCGTAGCGGCGGACGTTGCTGCGCCGGAACACCTCGGCCATGACCGCGGCCAGCACGTCGGTGTAAGGCGTTTCCACGGGCAGCTCCAGCACCGGCAGACCGCGAGCGTCGGCCTCCTGCAGCATGCGGTCAGGAAGGCGCTCGACGAATACCTTCGGCTTGATGAGCAGCGCAGCGATGCCGACCCGGTCCAGACCCTCGATGAGGCGCACTTGTTCATCGGCGTCGTCGCGGAGGGCGTAGAGGCTGGTGATGACCAGCTCGTTGCCCCGCAGCCAACGGGTGACGTTGGGCACTTCCATGACCGTCGCGCACTCGATGACGCGCTCGAGTCCCGCGGCACCGGCCAGCAGACGGGTGCCCTGCAGGGCCGGGAGCGTCAAGCACTTGGCCACGGTCAAGCGGGACATCCTCTTTCCCCCCTCGAGCACGGCAGGCGCCCGTCCTCGCGCCTAGACGTCCCTCTGCACGGCTGCACGTCCCTCATCGCGGCCGGGCGTTCCCTCGCCACCTGTGCGGCATCCGGTGCAATGTGCGGGATCCCCGTACGAAGCTGGACGTCTTTGCGCACGCGCACGTTTGGGAATCCCGCCACGCGCCCGGGCGTCGCGGCCGCGAGCGGCGCGTTGCGCAGGGGCCCGGCGGACAACGCGCCCCCCAGCCCCTCAGGCCGACGACCGGGCAGCCCGCGCCGCCTGGCGGTCCGGAGGTTGGGCAGCACCGATAATGTCTTCCACCCGGGCGAAACCGTGCCGCGCGAGGTAGTCCCGCACCCCGGCTATGATCTCGGGGATCGCCCGGGGGTTGGTAAAGTTTGCCGTGCCCACCTGCACGGCCCGGGCGCCGGCCAGCAAGTACTCCACGGCGTCCTGCCAAGTGGTGACGCCGCCGCAGGCGATGACCGGCGCGTCCAGCTCGGCTGCGATTTCCCACACGAGCCGCAGCGTCATGGGCTTGATGGCTGGACCGGAAAGCCCACCGGTATGGATGCCCAAGATCGGCCGGCGCTGCTCGATGTCGATGCCCATGGCCGGGTACGTGTTGCCCACGCAAAGGATATCCGCGCCACCCTCCATGGCGGCGGCGGCGATAGGTACGATGTTGCTGACGTTGGGCGCGAGCTTGGCAATCAGAGGCAGTCGGGTCGCGGCCCGCACGGTTCGCAGCAGCTTTTCCGTGGCCCGCGCGCTGAGGGCGAAAGGTTCCCGCTCGGCGTGGTTTGGACACGACAGGTCCAACTCCAGGGCGTCAATGCCCTCTTGTGCGTCCATGAGGGCGGCCAGACCGGCAAAGTCCGCCTCGCTCAAGCCCCCGATGCTGACGATGACCCGGGTGCCCAGGCTTCGCATAAAGGGCAACTGGTTTTCAAGGAAGTACTCAGGCCCCTTGCTCGGGATGCCGATGGAGTTGATCAGCCCGGCGGCCCGCTCCAGCACCCGGTGGGGCGGGTTTCCCGGCCGGTAACCCGGCATGACCGTCTTGTTGACGACAGCCCCCATACACGACAGGTCAAAGAGATGGGCCACTTCCTTTCCGACGTTGAAACACCCGGATGCCGGCATCACGGGCGCCTTGAGCGTCAGGGGCCCCAGCCGGACCGTCAAGTCGGGCGTCACAGCACCCGCTTTCGTGCTCGCTCGCTTACCTTCCATCGCCGACCCTCCTGCCACCGTCCGTCGACCGCTTGCACCTGCGCCTGCGCCTCGCGCTTCGCTACACCACGCGCTTCGCTACACCACGCGCTTCGCTGCGCCGTGCGCGGGGCCTCGCCGCGACACCCAATGCCCTGCGCGCCCGGTTGCGCCGCGGGGCTGCACGCGCGCAGCTAGTCGAGGACGGCCTCCTCGATGGGCAGCGCCGGACCATGCACGCAGGCCAAGGCATAGGCCGGTTGCGCCTCGTGGCCGTCCCGGTGCTGGACCGGCACGGCGCAGCCGTGACAGAGGCCGAAGCCGCAGGCCATGTGGGCTTCCGCGAACACGTAGCCCGCCAGGCCGTAATCCCGGCACACGGCCCTCGCTGCTTTGGCCAGCCGCCGCGACCCGCAGACGTACACGGCTGCCGTCCGGCCTTCGTCCGCCCAACCCGCCAGCACCTCTCCAGGCGCTGGCGCGTCCGCGTCATCGTCCGTAACGGGCTGGACGCTCACCCCCAGCGACGCCAGATCCTCGACGCCCACCAGGCGCGCCCGGCTCGCCGCGGAAACCAGCGCGCGGGCGGGAATGCCCAGGGCCGCACACTCTTGCGCGATGCGCACCATGGGCGAAACGCCTGCGCCCCGGGACACAAGCAGCACCCCGCGCCCGTCCGCAGGCAGCGGGACAGGCCGGCCCAGCGGCCCGAGGACGTGCACGTCGTCGCCCGGCTGCAGGCTGGCCAGTCGTCGCGTGCCTTCGCCCTTGACCTTGAACAGGATTTCAAACGTCCCGGCCTCCGGGTCGGTGCGGTACACGTCAAATGGCCGCGACAAAAGCAGCATGCCCCACTCGGGCGCCCGCAGCATGACAAACTGCCCCGGCCCACAACCGGCGGCCACGGGCGGCGCATGCACCACCAAGCGGTGATACCCGGCGGCATCGACCCGGCTGACCGCCACGGTGCCGTTGAGCATATGCCAGGGGGCACCGGCGGCAACGGTAGACGGCATCAACCCGCTCACCCCCTGTTCCCTCCACCGGCTCTGGAAACCGGGTTGGATTCCACACCGGACGCCCCCGGGGCCGCGCCGCCCGCGGCCAAGCCCGGTCCCGGCAGCCACGCGCCCACGGGATCGCCCGTCAGCCGGCCGTTTTCGACCACCACGCGGCCCCGCACGACGGTGTGGACCACTCTACCCCGCAGGCGTGCGCCGACAAGGGGGCTGTTTTGGCTCTTGCTGTGCAGGTCTTCCGCGCGCAGCGTCCACTGGGCGTCCAAGTCCACCAGCACCAGGTCGCCGTCGCAGCCCGGGCGGATATCGCCCTTGCGCCCGGCTAGGCCAAAGATCTCCGCCGGACGGGTGCTGGTCCACTCCACCACTTGCGGCAGCGTGAGCCGCCCCTCGGCCACGGCCGTCAGGAGGGACGGCAGCAAGGTTTCCACGCCGATCATGCCGCCCGGGGCGCCTAGCCAGGACCTGCCCTCTTTCTCCTCGACCAGGTGCGGAGCGTGGTCGGTGCTGATGACCTCCAGCGTCCCGTCGTGCAGGCCTTCCCACAGCCGCTCCTGGTCCATGCGGTGGCGGATGGGAGGCAAGATCTTGCTCACGGGGCCGAGCCGCTCGCAATCCTCGGCCGTCATCCCCAGGTACGGCGGGCACGTCTCGGCCGTGACGGGCGCGCCGCGCTCTTTGGCCTCCCGGATGAGATCCACAGCGTCGCCTAAGGACACGTGCGCGATGTGCACCCGCGCGCCGGTGACGCCGGCCAGCAGGCACGCCGCCTGCGTGGCCATGAGCTCCCCAAAGGGTGGCCGCGTCGCGAGGAAGCCCTCGTAGTCCAGGTCCTTGCCCGCCTTGTGCTCGTGGTACTCGATGACGTCCCGGTCTTCGGCGTGCACCACCAGCGGGAGGCCGAGCTCGGCCACCAGCTTAAACACATCCATGAGCCGGCCCCAGCCGGGCGCCCGGATGTCGCCCGTGGTGGGCCCCAAAAACAGCTTGAAAGCGATGGCCCCCGCCTTGGCCAGCTCCGGTAGGTCGGCGAAGTTGTTCTCGTCAACGACGCCGTACAGCCCGTAGTCCACGTACGCACGGCCGGCCAGGCGCCGGAGCTTGTCTTCGAAAATCGCCCGCGTGGCCACCGGCGGCAGCGTATTGGGCATATCCAGCACCGTGGTGACGCCGCCGCACGCGGCCGCGGCCGTACCGGTCAAGAAGTCCTCCTTGTGGGTCAAGCCGGGATCACGGAAGTGCACGTGCACGTCCACAAGACCTGGCAGGATGCACAAGCCCGTCGCGTCCAGGATGCGCATGGGCTGCCGGGCGCCGGGGTCCTGCGGCATCCAGCCCCCGGCGTCTTGGCTCTCGCCCCGGTGGATGACCGCCGCGATGCGGCCGTCCCGCACCAGCACGTCGCCGGGAAACACGCCCGTTGCCGTCACGATGGTGCCGCCCCGCACCCAAAGATCGCTCATGCGCCCCACCTCCTCCAATGGCAGTCAGGCGGCCGCCTCCTGCTGGGCCTCGGCCAACTGGTACAACGTCCAAAAGAGCACCTCGGCCCCGGCGGCCACGTCCTCGATGTCGGTGTATTCCAGCGGGTTATGGCTGGCCCCGTCGCGGCTGGGCAGAAACACCATGCCCGTCGGGGCGATGCGGGCCATGTGCATGGCGTCGTGGCCCGCCGGGCTGACCAGGCGCATGAAGGCCAGGCCCGCCTTTTGCGCACCCCATTCAATCCCCGCCTGCACCCACGGGGACAGCGTCACGGGTTCCTCCTCGACGAGGAGTTCCGGCGTGATCTTGACGCCCCGCCGCGCGGCGATGTCCTCCATCGCGGCCAGAATGCGCCGCACCGCCCGGGCCTTGCTTTCCCCGTCGATACTGCGCACGTCGATACCCAGCTCCGCGTCCCCCGGCACCACGTTCATCGCGCCCGGTTTCACCGTCAAGACGCCGACGGTGCCCACCGTCCCGTGGGCCGCCTCCTCCTTGGCGGCCTGCTCCACAGCGAGGACGATCTCGGCTGCCGCCGCCAGCGCGTCCCGCCGCCGGTCCATGGGGGTCGCCCCCGAGTGGGCCGCTTCGCCGCTCACACGCACCCGAAACCGGGTGGGGGCGGCGATGTGGGTGACGATGCCGATGGGGCAGCCCGCGGTCTCAAGGACGGTGTTCTGCTCCACATGCACCTCGACGAAAGCGCGCACCGTATCCGGGCCGCGCCGGGCTTCGCCGATGCGCCGGGGGTCAAGTCCCAGCGCCGTCATGGCCTGGGCCAAGGTCACGCCTTTGCCGTCCCGCAGGCGGTGCAGGTCCTCCAGGGTGAGGCTGCCTGCCACGGCGCGGCTTCCCAGCGTGGCGGCGCCGAAGCGACTGGACTCCTCACAGCGAAACACGACGACCTCCAGCGGGTACTCGGTCGCGATGTCCCGGGCCATAAACTGGCCCACAGCCTCCAGTGCGCACAGCACGCCCACGACGCCGTCGTACTTGCCCCCATTGGGCACCGAGTCCACATGGGATCCGGTGAGCACCGCCGGCCCCGGACGCCGCCCTTCCTTGCGGCCAAAGAGGTTTCCCGCGCTGTCCCGGCGCACGGACAAGCCCAACTCCCGCATCCAGGACTCGCACAGGCGAACGGCGGCCTCTTCCTCTTCCGAGAAACCCAACCGCGTCACGCCGCCCTCGACGGTTTCTCCGATACGATTAAGAGTGACCAGTCGTTCAAGCAGCTTCGTTGTTCCGATGATGCCCATCGGGCGACGCACACCTCTTCATTGGGTTTAAATGCCCAGGTACGCCGTGCGTATGGACTCGTCGGCCAGCAGCTCCTCGGCCGTGCCCGCCTTCACCAGGCGCCCGGTTTCCAGGACGTAGCCCCGCTGGGCCATGGCCAAGGCTACGTTGAGGTCCTGCTCGACCAGAAGGATGGCCAGGTTGCGCTCCCGGTGGATGCGGGTGACGATTTCCACCAGCCGGTCGACGATGACGGGAGCCAGGCCCAACGACAGCTCATCCAGCAAGAGCAGCCGGGGACGGCCCATAAGGCCACGCCCGATGGCGCACATCTGCTGCTCGCCGCCGCTCATGGTGCCGGCCAGCTGACCGCGCTTTTTGACCAGTTCCGGGAAAAGCGAGTACACCCAGTCGAGGTCCTCGCGGATGGCCCGCATGCCGTCGCGGCGGGCATACGCCCCCATCATCAGGTTCTCGTGCACGGTCATGCCGGCGAAAAGCTGCCGGCCTTCGGGCACCAGGACAATCCCCCGGCGCACCGCTTCGGCGGCGGGCTTGCCGCCCACATCTTCGCCATCAAAGATGATGCGGCCGGCTCGCGGCCTTAGCGCCCCGGCGATGGCCTTGAGGGTGGTGGACTTGCCGGCGCCGTTGGAGCCCACCAGCGCCACCACCTGCCGGTCGTAGACCTCCATGTCGATGCCCCACAGGACCTGGACCTCGCCGTAGGCCACCTCCAGCCGCTCCACCTTAAGCAGCGGCCGGCCCCCGGGCTGCCGCGGCGCCTCGCCGGTTGCGGGCGCTTGCTTGTGCAGCGCTGCCTCCCCCATGCGTCACGCCCCCTTGCCCTGGCCAAAGCGCCGCCCGAGGTAGGCGGTGATGACCTTCTCGTCTTGGGCCACCGCCTGCGGCGGGCCCTCCGCGATCTTGCGGCCGTAGTGCAGGACCACGAGCCGGTCGGAGATACCCATGATGGCCTTCATGACGTGCTCGATGACGATGATGGTCACGCCCCTGGCGTTGATGGACTTGACCAGTTCCATGAGCTGGCCCACTTCCCGCAGGTTGAGGCCAGCCATGACCTCATCCAAGAGCAACAGCCGCGGGTTCAAGGCCAGGGCCCGGGCCAGCTCCAGGCGCTTGCGCAAGGCGATGGTCAATTCGTCGGTGTAGCTGTGGCGCCGGTCGGCCAGCCCGACCATCTCCAAAACCTCGTCGGCCACCTCGAGGGCTTGCCGTGCGGGCACGCCATGGCCTTCCCGGGCGAACATGGCGCCCATGGCCACGTTTTCCCGCACCGTCATGCCGGCGAACGGTTTTACGATCTGGAAGGTGCGGGCGATGCCAAGGCGTGCGATGTCCCACGGGGCGAGCCCCTTGAGGGAGCGGCCCTCAAAGACCAAGTCGCCGCGGCTTAAGGGCAATAGCCCGCTGATCAGGTTCATGAGCGTGGTCTTGCCGGCGCCGTTGGGGCCGATGAGGCCCAGCACTTCCCCGGCCCGCACCTCGAAGTCCACGTCTTGCACCGCCGCGACGCCGCCGAAGTAGCGCGTCACGCCGCGGCCGACCAAAAGCGGTGGCCGTTCAGCCATCGGCCCCCACCTCCCCCGGCCGGCGCCGGCCCCGCAAGAGCCCCACCAGCCTGCCGGCCAGGTTCATGAAGCCCTGCGGGATGAACAGAACCACCAGCACCACCACGATGCCCAGCACCAGCATGTGGGCTTCCAGAAACCGGCCCCAGATGAGCTCCGACAAAAGCTCCAGGGCAAAGGCGCCCACCACGGGGCCCGCCACCGTGCCCGCGCCGCCCAGGATGGCCATGATGTACGTCTTGACGGACATGGTGATGTCAAAGACGTAAGGAGGCTCCAAGAACGCGAGCCAGTACGCGTACGCCCCGCCCACAAGTCCCGTCAGCCCGGCCGAGATGGTCCACGCGATGACCTTGTACCGCGTCGTGTTGACGCCCATGACGCTAGCGCCTTCCTGGTCGGCCTTGAGGGCTCGCAGGCCATAGCCGAGCCGGTTTCTTGAGATGAGCCACACGGTGGCTACCGCCAGCACCATGAGGCCCAGCATGAGGAAGTAGAAAAACATGCGCTCTTCCTCGATGCCTCCCGGATAGAAGGGCACGATGGTGCCCCGCCCGCCGCCGGTGAGACTGTCCAGGTTGGTCACGATCTCACTGGTGGCATGGTTGATGCCGATGGTGGCGATGCCAAAGTACGCGCCCCGTAGGCGCAGCACCGCCGCGCCCAGCACCATCGCGTACAGCGCCGCCAGCACCCCGGCCGCGACCAGGGCCACGAAGAAGTCGGTGTTGTACTTCACCATCAGCACCGCGACGGTGTACGCGCCGACGCCAAAGAAGACGATGTTGCCCAAGGCCGGATAACCGGCGAACCCAACCATGATGTTGATGGCCGACGCCAGCGCCCCATACATGAGCAGCCCCGTAAGGACCCGCACCCAGTAGCCGGAAAGGTAAAACGGGGGCAGCGCCGCGAGCACGCCCAGGACGACCAACGCGATCGCGGTGATGACGCCGCCGCGGCGGGCGGGGGCCGGCGACATTGGTCTTGCGCCCGAGCTCCTCTGCCTTGCGCTCACAGGACCTTTCACCTCCTAGCCCACTCCGCCGAAGAACCGCCGGCCGAGCAATCCTTGGGGCCGCACGATAAGGATGAGGACCAGCAGCGCGAAGCTGACCGCCTCCGACCACCCCACGCCCACCGTGACGGTGGCAAAGCTCTCGGCCAGCCCGAGGATGACCCCACCCAGCAAGGCCCCGGGGATGCTGCCCAGACCGCCCAACACGGTGATGACGAAAGCGCGCGTCAAAAACACGTTGCCCACCTGGGGCTGGATGGTGTAGACGACGCTGATCATGGAGCCGGCCGCGGCCGCCAGCGCGGCACCGATGGCGTAGGTCATGGCGTAAATGCGCTCAATCCGCACGCCCGTCAGCTCCGCGGCCCCCGGGTTCAGCGCCGTGGCCTGGATCGCATTTCCCATGCGCGTCTTGGACAAAAACAGTGAAAAGAGCACCACAAACAGCACCGCCAGCAGGAACACGGCCAGCCGCACGTACGGAACCATGACGCCGCCGATGGCCAGCCCCTGCCCGGCATAGGCCGGCGTGACCGAGCGATAGTCGGCCGACCACAACATCAGGGCCGCGTTCTGCAGGATAAGGTCGATGCCGAAGGTCAACACCAGCGTCATCACAAGGCCGAACCGGATTACGCGGTTGAGGACCACGGATGCGATCAGATACCCCAGCGCAAACAGCACCGCCATGGAAACCGGGATGGACAAAAACGGATCCCAGTTAAACAGGCGGAACAACCAGTAGGACGTGTAGGCCCCCAGCATGATGTAGGCCGCGTGGGCGATGTTGACCACGTTCATGACGCCCCAGACGAGGGAGAAGCCCACCGCCACCAGGGCGTACAGCCCGCCCGTCAACAGCCCGTTGACCACGATCTGGCTCAAAATCCGTCACCCCGCTCGCGCCATCCAAACGAAGGCGGGGAGAGCGGCGCCGTTGTCACCGGCTCTCCCCGTCCCTGGGCGACCCGCTACGTTGGCGGCGCGGGTTCGCTGTGCACCGTCACTGCCAAGCCGGCTTGGGATACACGATGTTGCCCTGGCTGATCTCCTGTGGCCACAGCACCACGATCTGGCCGTCCTGGATCTGGAAACCAGCCGCCGCGCCCGCGACGTTGACACCCCGCTCGTCGAAGCGGACAGGGCCGAACATGGTCATCTCGTCCATCGCGAGCAGCTGCTGCCGCACGGCTTCGGTATCCAGGGTGCCGGCCCGCTCGATGGCCAACTGCAGGAGGTACCCGGCCACGGACGAGCTGGCCGCGTGGTAGGTCGGAACATAGCCGAAGCGCTGCTCAAACTCCGCGGCGTACTGAGAGGCCGAGCCAAAGAACGGATCCTCCCACGCCATGGACGGCGCCCACCACTCGCCGCCCATGATGCCCTCCGCGTCCTGGCCCAGGTTGATGCGGAAGTCGGGGATGCCGGCGGCCACCGTGAAGCCCATGATGGCCGGGTTGTAGCGCAGTTCCTTGGCCTGGCGCACGATCAACATGCCGTCCTGCAGGAAACCGGTGGAAAGCAGCACCTCGGCGCCGGCGTCGCGCACGGCGGCGAGCAGCGACGACACGTCGGCGGTGTCCGCCGGGTAGCGGGCGAAGTACACGACCTCAAAGCCCAGCTCCTCGGCGTAGGCCCGGGCGCCCTCGGCGGCCGCGATGGCGAACAGGTTTTCAGGGGTGATGATCGCAACCTTCTTGGGCGGGTTGGGCAGGCTCGCCGCCATCTCCAGCACCGGGTGCAGGTATGTCGTGGCCAAAGGCAGGGTGCCGAACAGGTAGCGGTAGCCGCGCTCATACAGGTCGGGTGCGTTGGCCGTGGTGGCGATGGTGAGCACCCGGTAGCGCTCGCCGATGGCGCTGGTGGCGTTGGTGATGCCGCTTGAGTACGGCCCAAAGATGAAGCGCACGTTGTCCTCGGTGATCAGCCGGGTCGTCAGCCGCACGCTGGTCTGCGCGTCGGAGCGGTCATCGTAAACGATGAGCTCCACCTTGTACTGCTTGTCCCCGACGCGGATGCCGCCCGCGGCGTTGACCTTCTCCACCCAAAACAGATACCCGTCCCGCGTCAGCTGGCCCTCGCGAGCCGTAGCTCCCGTCAGGCTCACCGACGCCCCGATCCGGATGACGTCCTCCTGGGCCAACGCCGGCACCGCGGCCAGCACGCACAGGGCGACGACCATCCACACCAACCCGATCCGCTTCCAGACTGTGGCCATAGACCTGCTTTACCTCCTTTGCTGCACTTCGTTGCTGTTGCGGCTGTGTTCCAACTGTTTTGCCACCCACACCCCGCTGCCCCGCCGCCGTCTCCGCCCGGGCCCTGAGCCGTGGGTCCGGCGTCCCGCGCGACGATGTCGGGAATGTTTGGAGGACTTCGCCACGTTATCCTTTATCCCTTTAGGATAAACCCGCCATCGCCCCCGCGTGTATACCGCACGCAAACAAAACCCGGCGGCGTTGTACGTTGGCCGCCGGGCCGTCGTGTGGAGTAGACCCATGAGCTGGAGGAGGTGAAATGGCTTATGGCAAGGTTTGACAATCGGGAGCAACACTCCGGAACCGCCGCCGCGCGTCTGCCCGCTCGAGGACCGCCCCCGGCGCAGGCAGGCGCGCTGCCGGCCGCGCCAGTCCACCGGCGGCCGCGGGCCACCGGATGCGGTCGGCTCTACACAGAACGAGGCTGATGGCGATGTTGGACCCCTTGCCCGGCCTTCGCATGGGCCATGTGGCGCGACACTACCAAGGGGCTTGCCAGCAGGATCAGCCCCAGCACGATGAACACCGCGCCGCGGCCCAGGTAGTCCGCGACGATGCCGGCCAGGAGGGGCCCGAAAAGCCCGCCCGCCGTCGTGGCGGAGGTCTGAAGGGCGAAGCCCCGCCCCCGGAAGTCGGGAGGAACGTCGGTGGACACCACCGCCGCTCCCAAGGGACGGAAGGCAGCGGCGAAGATGCTGGCCAGGAAAAAGAGCGGCACCCAGAGCCAGATAATGCGCACGACCCCCGATATGACGTAGCCCAACCCGGCGCCCAGGAAGGCGATGAGGGCTACCTGCTGCAACGGGTAGCGGTCCAGGAGACCTACCCATCGCGTCGCGCTCAAGAAAAGCGCCAGGCCCGGCAACGCCAGGATAAACCCGCTGAGCATGGGACTGGCCGCCTTGCCCAGCATGCTTTCGATATGCAGCACCATCACCGGTTGCACGCCCATGGTGGCCCCTTGCCCTACCATGCTGATAAACATGGCCACCCACATAACGGGCATGTTCAACGCGGTGCGCAAGTCTGCGAGGAGCGTCGTGGGGGCGGCGGGCTCAGGTTTCCGTTTCTCCGTCACCAGCAGCGCGGTCAGCACCGTGGAAAGAAACACGAGGGTCGCCGATGCCACCATCGCCCCGCGCACGCCGAACAGCGCTGCCAGGGTTCCGCCGAGGACCGGCCCAATGATAGTCCCGGCCGCCGACGACGTCTGCACCGACGCCACGTAGCGGGCCGCGTACGGGGGCGGCGTGTTGGTGCCGATCAGTGCCGTCGACATGGGGATGAACCCCGTCAGTGCGCCGTTGAGCAGGCGCAGCACTGCCACATGCCACGGGGCCGTCGACAAGCTGGTCAGGAAGTAAATCGCGCTCAAACAAAAACCGGCCCGCACCGCCATAGGCTTGCGGCCGTACTTGTCGCCGAGCTTCCCCCACACCGGCAGCATGAAGATGCCGGTCACGAAATGGGCGCTCAACACGATGCCCGACCACGTGTTGAGGCCCTCCTCCACCCCCATCTCCGCCAGGAACACAGGCAAGAACGGCATCACCTGCGTCCAGCTGGCCGAGACCAGGAAGGTGGCCACCCACATTACGTACAGATTCTTGCGGTAGTAAGGAATTCCCAACGTAGGGCCTTCTTTCGTATTGGCCGCGCTGCACTCCCGTGCAGCGGACGCGTTGAGCGTCCCAAAATTTGGCCCCAGGGCTCACATGCATTATATCAAAACCGCACGCTGCAAGCGTAAACTAAGCCAGAGCCCTCCGTCCTGGGAANCCCGCCGGTGGGCTCCGGCGACTTCCACTTGACGGGCGTCGGGCTCACAGACGGATCCGTTGGCCTTTGCCGGCGGCCACCGCCTTGTCGTAGACGACGCGGGCGGTGACGAGATCCAGCGAAGCGTGGCCTACCGACTTGAACAGGGTGATATCGTCGGGCCGCTGCCGGCCGGTGTGACGCCCTTGAGCGATGTGGCCGATTTCGATCAAGTCGTCCTCCTGGATCAGCCCGCGTTTCAACGGCACGGAAAGATCCGCCGGAACCAGCGCTCCGGCGCGGGAGTCGACAGCGATGACGCGGGCCCGCCGCACCACCTCCTCGTCGATCTCCTGCATACCGGGCTCGTGCGCGCCGATGGCATTGACGTGGGCTCCGGGCTTCAGCCACTCCCCGCGGACGACGGGGGAAGCGGAGTTGGTCGCCGCAACAATGATGTCCGCGTCCTCAACCGCCGCCTGCGCCGAAGAGGCCACCTCGAGCGTCACCGGCTGGCCGTCGCGATTGCGGGCACCATGGTGGCGCCGGCAAAACGCTTCTGCCTTTTCGAGGGTGCGGTTGTGGACTCGCACCGTGTGCACGGGTCTGACGGCAAGCACGGCTTCCAGTTGCGCGCCCGCCTGGCCGCCTGTGCCGATGATGGCGAGGGTGCCGGCGTCTTCGCGCGCCAGCAGTCCGGTCGCAACTCCCGTGCCCGCACCGGTCCGCAGCGCGGTGAGATAAGTGGCTGCGAGGAGCGCGATGGGGACTCCGGTCGCGGGGTCAAACAGCAGCATGGCGCCCAGGGTCACCGGGAGCCCCCGTTGCCGGTTGTTGGGCATGACGGAGACGAACTTGACGCCGTACCCTCCGGCGTCGGGCACGTAACCCGGCATGGCAAGGCCCACGCCCCCCTCCGCCGCCGGGACGTGGGGACGGAGCGGGACATGGACGCGGCCTTCGGCCAATGCCACATACGCCCTCCTGGCGGCTTCGATGGCTTCGGGCATGGTGATGAGCTCACGGACGTCATCGTCGGTCAATACCAGCATGCCATCTCCTCCTCAGCGGTGGGGCGGTATGCCTCCGGGGTCCGACGCAGCCTTTTTTCCCATGCACCGGCCGCAAGTGCCCCGGGCCGCTGTGCCCCAATTGTAACACTTGGAATCGGGACCGCCGGTGCGTTCGCGAATCGCGATCGGCAGTTCCATCTACCAGGAGGTTGATGGCTCAGCAGGAGAGTTTTTCCGCTTTACCGTACTCTTCGTTGTCAACAAGTAGAGACTGCATGTTTCCGCCCTCTGTCCCCTTGTCCCCGCCCGGTGACAAGTTTTAGCCTGCTCCTCTTGGGCGGCGCATCGGGAGGTGCCCCGGTGAACATCATCGACCACGCCGGCTCTAAAACGGAGCGGGCCGGCAGCGCTCCCGGCCTGAGCAACACTGCGCGCGCCAGCGGCGCACCGGAAAACCGCGAACAGGCAGGCGCAACCATGGCGGCGCCAGCGCCTGTGGCCTGGCGAATGCTCGCGGTCCTCATCGCAGCCGTCAGCATCGGCTCCATGGGCCGCTACGCCGTGGGACCGCTAAGCCCATTCATCATCGACCACTTTGGCTTGAGCAAGGCCCAGTTTGGCGCCTTGTCATCGGCCATCGGTCTCGGCGCCATCGCGACCTCGTACGCGGTGGGACTGCTCATCGATCGGCTGGGCGTGCGGCAAGTCATCCGGCTCGGTCTGCTCGTTATCGGCCTGCCCTTGGCGGCGTTCTTTTTCCCCGTCAGCTATGCCGGCGCCGCGGCGCTGCTCCTTGTGTCCGGTGCGGGGTTCAGTTCCATCTCGCCGCTGTCCAGCAACGGGACCGCCTCCTGGTTCCCGCCGCGAGCCCGAGGGATGACAGTGGGGTTCACCCAGGCGGGTATTCCCCTGGGGGTCGCCCTAGCGGGCTTGGTCATGCCGCGCCTCGCCCTCGCGGCGGGGTGGAACGTGGCGCTGGCCATCCTGGGACTCTCGGTGGCATGCGCCGCCGTGCTCCTCTCCGCGATATACCGGGACGGCCCGCTGCCCGCGGCTGGGCGGGCGCACGGCGGCGGGCCCGGCGGTGCGCCAGCCGGAGAGGAGACCACGAGCGGACGGCGGGCAGCGGCACGGGGGCGCTCCTTGCCATGGGCCATCGTGTCGGAGGACGGGATGATTTGGCTCTACCTCTTGGGCCTGGTAATGGCAATGACCCAGAACTCGGTCATCGCTTTCCTGGTGCCGTTTATCCAGGACCGCTGGGCGCTGCCCGTGGTGACCGCCGGGGCGCTTTTGAGCGTCTCCCAGTTCGCCGGCATGGGCGCCCGGCCGGTGATCGGGTATCTGAGCGACCGCTTTGCCGGCGGCCGCCGCAAGCACCTGCTGGTCCTCATCGCTTTCCTGGCCGGCGGGGCGTTGGTGCTGCTGGCGGTGAGTCCGGCGTCGCTGCCGGCCGCACTCGTCGCCGTCATGATGGTCGTCGTCGGCTTGACCACGCTGGGCTGGTCGGGGCTCTTTTTCACTCTCAACCTGGAAAAGGCGCGGCCGGGTACTGCCGGGGCGGCTTCAGGCCTTGCCGTCGGCGTGGTGATGACAGGCTCTTTGGTGGGCCCGGCCCTGTTCGGGTATCTCGCGGACGCGGCGGGTTACGCCACGAGCTGGCTAGCCTTGGCGGGCGGGCTAGCCGTGGCCGCCGGCTGCTTCGCTCGGCGCTTTCGCGAGCGGACAGCCGCTAGTGACCACCCGGCCGCCGCTTAGCGTCCTGCTCTCTGTACCGCTAAGGATATGGCTCGCCGCGCCCGTGCGGGCACATGCCGGCATGCGGGCGCCGGCGGGTGCCGGCCGCCGGGTGGAAGCCGCCTCGCGTGCAGCTACTGGATGTCACCCCGGCCCCGGCCGCCGCCCGGGTGCCTCAGGGAGGGCAAGTCCCCTGCGGCGCCGCCAGCATCGCAAGCGCATTTTAGGGAGGAACGTCGCATGCAGGGGAACAGCGCGCCGTACGCCGACACGCTGTTGATAAACGGCCGGATCTGGCCGGGCGGGGCGCTCCGCCATACGGAGCAGGCACTTGCCGCCTGGCGCGGGCGAGTGCTGGCCGTCGGCCGCACGACAGACCTGATGGCGCTGGCCGGTCCTGACACCCGCGTCATCGACCTGCGGGGACGCGTCGCGATTCCCGGTTTCATTGACGCGCACGCGCACCCGATCCCGCTGGGCCTCAACGCCGTCCGGCTCGACGTGAGCCCGCAGGCGGTGCGCTCCATCCGGGACATTCAGGACAAGATCCGCGAGGCCGCCGCTGCCCGGCCGCCCGGCAGGTGGATTTTGGCAAGCGGCTACGACGACGCCCGCTTGGCCGAAGGCCGCCACCCCACTCGCGCCGAGCTGGACGAGGCTGCGCCGCTCCACCCGGTGTTCATCACCCGCCGCGACCTGCACATGGGCGTGGCCAACACCCGCGCCCTGGAGGCGGCGGGAATCACGCCCAATGAACCCGACCCGCCCGGCGGGATGATCCAGCGGGTGGACGGCCAGCTCACGGGGCTGCTCGCAGAAAACGCCATGCAGCGGCTGCTGGCGCACGTGCCGCCGCCGACGCTTGAGGAGTTGGTCGAGGCGATCGCCTGCTGCGCCCGCGAGCTCAACCGTTGGGGCATCACCAGCGTCACCGACGCGGGCGTCGGGATGACGTGCGGCGCCGACGATCTAAGGGCGTACTCGACGGCCCGACAGCGAGGCCTGCTCACGGCGCGCTTCACCCTGTGCCTGCTGGGGGATGCGTCCATCGGAGGCCGGCCCACGGCGCCGGCCGTGCTGGAGAGCGGCTTGAGGAGCGGTTTTGGCGACGAATACCTCCGGATCGGCCCCGTAAAGTTTTTCGCCGATGGCAGTGCCAGCGGCCGCACCGCGGCCTTCAGCCAGCCGTACCTGGACGGCCAATCGTACGGCATCCTCGCCTACAGCCTCGACGAACTCATCCAACGGGTGCGTCCCTACCACCGGGAAGGCTGGCAAGTGGCCATCCACGCCATCGGCGACGCAGCGGTCGAGCAGGTGCTGCAGGCCTACGAGGCGCTGCAGCGGGAATGCCCGCGGCCGGGCGCCCGCCACCGCATCGAGCACTGCGGCTACATCCAACCCGGACATGTGGAGCGACTGGTGCAAGCCGGCGTGGTGCCCGTGCCGCAGCCAGTGTTTATCTACACGTACGGCGACGGCTACCTCCGCCACCTGGACGAAGCCCGGGTGCACGGGGCGTATCCTATGCGGCGCTTTTGGGAGGCGGGCCTCATGCCGTCGGCCAGCTCCGACGCGCCCATCGCGCCGGCCAACCCGTTTGTAGGTCTTTACGCCATGTTGACCCGCACCAGCAACGGCGGCCGGGTGTTTGGCCAGGACCAGCGCCTGGACATCTATCAAGCCTTGACCGCCTACACCCTCCACAGCGCCTACACCACGTTCGACGAAACCTGCAAGGGCTTGCTGGCTCCCGGTTTCCTGGCCGACGTAGCGGTGCTGTCCCGGGACATCTTCGCGGCCAGTCCCGATGAACTCCTCGAAACCGGCGTGGACCTCACCCTGTGCGGCGGGCGGATCGTGTACGATCGGCTGGGGGAAACCGGGGCGGTGGTTTGAGAGCACGCCCCCAGCGCCCACCCAAAGCAGACGCTCGCAGCGGCCATCCACAGTGCACACGCGCTTGGCGCCCGGCAGGTTTTTCGAGGGTGCCGGCGTAACTTTTGCGGGTACGAAATTCGTAGGCATGGGTGTCGCCGGCACTGGATTTCACGGGTGAAACCGCCGGGCGTGCGGACGAAGCCGCCGCGCGGGCGCCATGGAGGTCCAGCCATCCCGCCATGAGACAAGCGTACTTGGAAGCCGTCCGCTCCCTGAGGTTCCGGGAGCTGCCCGACCCTACGCCCGGCCCGGGCGAGGTGCTGGTGCGCATCCACACCGCCCTCACCTGCGGAACGGACCTTAAGACGTACCGCCGCGGGCACGCCAAGCTGCCGGTGCCCGGCCCCCTTGGCCACGAAGCCTCGGGCTGGGTGGCGGCGGTCGGCCCAGGGGTCAGCGGGTTTCAGCCGGGCGACCCGGTGATGTGGGTGCCGACAGCCCCGTGCGGCACGTGCGCCGCGTGCGCGCTGGAGCTCTACAACCACTGCGAGCACTTATTTGACGGCATCGCGCTGGGAGCGTACGCCGATTGCCTCCTCTTGCCGTCCCGGGTCGTGCGGCGGCACCTTTTCCGGAAACCGGACCACCTCTCTTTTATGGAAGCAGCGCTGCTCGAACCGCTCGCGTGCATCGTGCGGGGGTGGCGGCGGCTGGGCGAGGCCAAAAGCGTCGTCATCATCGGCGTGGGTGCCATCGGCTTGTTGCATGTGGCCGTGGCCAAGGCGCTGGGCTGCCCCGACGTCACCGTCATCGGCGGGCGTCCCAGCGGAGCCGAACTGGCCCAACGCCTAGGCGCTGACCGGGTCATCCGGGGCCACCTGCCGGCGGCTGCCGAGCAGTTGCCCCGGGGTTTTGCCGCACCGGAGGCCGTCATCGAATGCACCGGGCAGCCCGACGTGTGGGCGCAAGCCCCAGCTCTGGTGCGCCCCGGCGGGCGGGCGCTGCTTTTCGGCGGCCTTGCCGGGGACGCGCAAGTGAGCTTCTCCGCCCGGCGCATCCATTACGACGAGGTGACGCTTTTGGGTTCGTTCCACTTCACGCCCGCCGATGTAGCCGAAGCGTACCGGCTCCTCACGGAGGGCGACCTGCGCCTGGCCCAGCTCATCACCGGCGTCCGGCCCTTGGCGGAACTGCCCCAGGTTTTCCAGGATCTGGAGCAAGGGCGCGGGGTCAAATACGCCTTAGTCCCGGAGGGGGTCAACCCATGGGAAACCCGGTAAACCCGGCGCCGGCGGGGGCCCCGCCGGGCACCATGGCCGTCGCGGTGGTGCGCGGTCCGGGGCAGGTCGTTTTGGAACAAATGCCCGTGCCCACGCCCGGCCCGGGCGAGGTGCTGGTGCGCATGCGGGCCTGCGGCATCTGCGGCAGCGACCTGATGGAGTGGTATGTGGCCAAGAAGGCCCCCTTTGTGCTGGGCCACGAGCCGGCGGGCGAAGTGGCGGTCCTGGGCCCGGGAGTAACCGGCTTTCACGTGGGGCAAAAAGTCTTCGTGCATCACCACGCGCCGTGCATGGAGTGCGAGGTGTGCCGCCGGGGCGATTTTGTCCACTGTCCCGTCTGGCGCCAAAACGCCCTGCGGCCCGGCGGCATGGCCGAGTGGGCGGTCGTGGCCGCCCAGAGTGTGCGCCACGACATGCTGGCCCTGCCCCCGTCGGTGACGCTCGAGGCCGCAACGCTCATCGAGCCGGCTGCGTGCGTGGTCAAGGCCTTGCGCCGCGCGCGGTTCGCCGCCGGGATGCGGGTGCTCGTCGTCGGCCTTGGGTTCATCGGGCAGATGTTTGGCTTCTTGGCCCGCACCGGGCGGGCGGCCTTTGTGGCGGGGTGCGACCGCATCGGCCCGCGGCTGGCCCTCGCCGCAGAACATTGGGCCGACGCCGTGTTTGACGTGCACAGCAGCAAGCCGCCGGCGGCTTCTTTTGATCTGGTGGTGGTCACGCCCGCTTCGCCGGCCGCGATGCGTGCAGGGGTGGGGCTGGTCCGTAACGGCGGGACGCTGCTCATCTTCGCCCCCACGCCGCCTGGCGAAGACGTGGGGCTGCCCGTGTACGAGCTGTTCTTCCGGGAAGTGACGGTGGTCACCAGCTACTCGGCCGGGCCCGACGATACCCGTGACGCCCTGGCCCACGTGGCCGCCGGGCACTTGCCGGCGGACGTCCTCATCACGCACCGGTTTCCGCTGCACGCAGTGGCCGAGGCGTACCGCGCCGCGGCCAGGACGGAAGAGGTGCTCAAAGTCATCGTAACGATGGATTGAGGGGCCCCGCCACGGACCGTGGCGTGGGCCGGTGGGCGCGAAGACAGGAGGTATGAGCCATGGCAGAGAGCCACCGTCCCAAGGCCGGGGCAACGGCAACCCAGGCGCAGCAACCCGCTCCGGCCCAAGGGGCGCCGCTGTTCCGGAAGTTTGACCCCGCCGCGTTTCGCTGGGACGGAGTGCAACTGGAAGAGTACAAGCTGCACAAAGGGGAGCACCCGGGCGAGGGGTGGCGCGACATCACCCGCCAGGTAGTGGCGGGTCGCCACGGTGAGCCGTGCGCTTTCCGGGTGCGCTACTTCGAGGTCGGGCCGGGGGGCCATTCGTCCCTCGAGAAGCACACCCACATCCACATCGTCATTACGCTGCGGGGCCGCGGGCGGGTCATCATCGGCGACAACGCCTACGAGACGCAGCCGTTTGACGTGATGTACGTGCCGCCGGACACACCGCACCAGTTTGTCAACGACGCCGAGGAGCCCTTCGGGTTTTTGTGCGTGGTGGACGCAGACCGGGACCGCCCCCGCCCGCTGTCGCCTGAGGAACTGGCCAGGTTGCGGGCCAATCCCGCCACCGCAGCGGTGATGCGCGCCTGACCTGGGAGCGTGCGGGCGCTGCCCGGACTGCCCTCGCAAGGCAAGGCGCGCCGGGGGCTCACCGCGGGCGGCGGTCGCTGAGGCGCTTAGGCCAGGCTTGGAGGAGGTGCGGACGTGCGGTTTGTGGTGTTCGGCGGCAGCGGTGACATGGGCCGGCGTGCCTGCCTGGAACTGGCCCGCACCCCCGGCGTCGAGCACGTGACCGTCGTCGGGCGCAGCCTGGAGTCGGCCCGCCGCGCCCAACTCCGCATCGTTGAAGCGCTGGCCACCGCTGAACAGCGCCGGGGGGAAAGCCGCCGCAGCGCGTGCGAGGTCACCACCGCAGCCGTGGACGCGGCCGACCGGGACGCCGCCGCGGCCTTGATGACCGAACACGATGTCGCGGTGGGAGCGCTGGGTCCATTTTACCTTTATGAGGAACCGCTGGTGCGGGCCGCCATCGCCGCCCGGAAACCGTATGTGAGCATCTGCGACGACGCGGACGCCACCGCCGCGGCCCTGGCCCTGGACGACGCGGCGCGAGCGGCGGGCGTATCCGTCCTGACGGGGATGGGATGGACACCGGGATTGTCCAACATCCTGGCCCGCCGGGCCGCCGCCCAGTTGGATGCGGTCAAAGCCGTCCACATCGCCTGGGCGGGCAGCGCCGGCCAGGCGCCTGGCCCCGCCGTGGTGCTGCACACCATGCACATCTTCAGCGGTCGTGTCATCTCGTTTGCCGGCGGCAAGCACGTGCGGGTAAAGGCCGGCGGCGAGCCCGAGCAAGTGCGCTTTCCCGCGCCATTGGGCCCTGTGACCGTGTGCCACGTGGGCCATCCCGAACCGCTCACGCTGCCTCAGCACCTCCCCGGGGTGGAGGTGGTGACGCTCAAGGGGGGCGTCGTCGAACCGCTCTTACACCAACTAGCCGTGTGGACCGGCCGGCTGGGCCTCACCGCCAGCCACGGGCGGCGGCGGTTTCTGGCACGGCTGCTGCGTCCCCTCATCCCCCCTCTGTCTCGGGTCGGTGGCAGGCAAGACTTGTCGGGCCTGGTGGTGCGGGTCGAGGGTCGCAAGGACGGGCGGCCGCGGGCGATTGTGAGCGCCTGCGTGGCCTCCATCGATGCCCTCACGTCCGTGCCGCTCGCGCTGGGTGCGCTGTGGTTGGCCCGTAACCCCGGTCGCCCGGTAGGCGTGTTTCCCCCGGAAGCAGCGGGCGGGCCCGACCCCGAAGAGTTCCTGGCGCAACTTGAGGAGCGTGGCGTGTCCGTCGTGCATAGCGTGGAAGCATGATCATCTTGAGTACAGGCCCGGTGGAGCGGGGTACCGACACGGACCGGGTGCGGGTGCTGGCGTTTAACGCCGGCCGGTGTGGCCCGGCGCCGGTCAAGGTCGTCATCCGCGACTTGTCCTGGCCGTGTGCAGGCGGCGGCCGCGTCCTGTTTGCCCGCACTCGTCTAGTGCCGCCGCGGCGCGCAGCGGTGTTTGACGCTGACCTGGGCAGCGCCTCCCGCTACGAAGTGCGGGCCTATACCCCATCCGGCCGCATGCTCTTTTACGTGTCCGGCTACCGCCCCGCTCGCTGGTGGCCGGGAACCGTGGCGGACCCGGCGACGACCTTCCGCCACACGGAGTTGGTCCGGCTTGCGCCTGCGGTCCGGCTCACGGTCGGACCGGCGAGAAGACCCGTTCGCGCACGCGGCGCGCAGGCTGCCGCAGTTTCGAGGACCAACGCTCGAGGCGTCACGCTGTGGCTCAAGGCGTAAACCCAGCGTCCAAGGCTTCAAGGAGGAAGGGCCAATGTCGCACGGCAGCGAGCTTGAGGGCCAGGGCAAGCCCGAGCAGCGCCCCTACGGGCTGTGGGACAGCCCCATCGGGCCCAGCGTCATCGCGCATGGGATTGGGCTTGAGGACGTGCAGTGGGACCCGGCCAGCGGACGGGTGGTGTGGCTCGAGAACCGCGGCGGCCGCGGGGTGCTGGTGGCGCTGGACCCCGCGCAGGGAGCACCCAACGACCTGACGGCGGACTTGGATGTCCGGGCCCAGGTTGGCTACGGCGGCGGCGCTTTCACGGTCGCCTGCGGGCATGTGTACTTCGTCGCCCGCAACGGGCGGCTCTACCGCCAATCCCTAAACGGCGGCCTGCCCAAGGCGTTGACGCCCGCCTTCGGCTCCCTGGCCTCGCCGGCGGTATCCCCCGACGGCCGCTGGGTAGTGTACGTGCACAGCGACGGCCACACCGACTGCCTCGCGGTGGTGGACGGCGGGGGCCGCCAGTGGCCGCAAAAACTGGTGCAGGGCGCGGACTTTTACATGCAACCCTGCTGGCACCCGGACGGGCGGCAGCTGGCCTTCGTCGCGTGGAACCACCCCAACATGCCCTGGGACGGCAGCACGCTGCAGGTGGCGGCGCTGGAGGACACCGGACACAACCTGCGGGCGGTCGAGGTGCGCACCATCGCCGGAGGCGACAAGGTTTCCGTTTTCCAGCCGGCTTTCTCCCCCGACGGCCGCTGGCTGGCCTACGTCTCCGACGAAACCGGCTGGTGGCAGATCCACCTCTGCGACCTGGAAACCGGGCAACGGCGGCAGGTGACCACGGCCCCGGCCGAGCACGGGCAACCCGCATGGGTGCAGGGGCTGCGCACCTATGCGTGGTCGCCGGATTCGCGAGCGCTGTTTTACGTACGCAACGAGGCGGGTTTTCACAGCGTATGGCGCTTTGACCTGGGCAGCGGCGAGCATACGCAGATCCCCTGCGGTCAAGATGGCTATACGGTCTTCGAACAGCCGGCGGTGGCCTCCTTTGCCCAGCTGTCCGGCGGTCCGGGAGTTGCGCCCGGGCTGCAGATTGTGTGCGTCGCCTCAGGGCCAAGGATCCCGGCGCGTGTCATCGCCGTGGACGTGGCGCGCGCCAATGCGGAGGTTGCATCGCTGGCCAAGGCGTCGACAAGCCCCGTCTTGCCCTGTGAGGCGCCCTGCCCCGTGCACGTGCTGCGCCGCAGCATGCCGGAGGTGCTGCCCGCTGAGCTGCTTTCGGAGCCCCAGCCCATCCAGTGGACCGCCGCGGACGGCACCACCGTGCACGGGCTCTACTATCCCCCGGCCAACCCCGCGTTCACAGGCAGCGGGCAGCCGCCGGCCATCGTCAACATCCACGGCGGTCCGACGGCGCAGGCGTTGCCGCGTTTCGACGCGCGGACACTGTTTTTTACCAGCCGCGGCTACGCCTACGTGGCGGTCAATTACCGGGGCAGCTCCGGCTACGGGCGGACATACCGGGACGCGCTGCGCGGACAGTGGGGTGTGCTGGACGTGGAGGATGCGGTGGGCGCGGGCCGGTACCTGACCGAAGCAGGCCTGGCGGACGGGAAGCGCCTCGTCATCATGGGGAGCAGCGCGGGCGGCTACACGGTGTTGCAGGCGCTTATCCGCTACCCCGGTTTCTTCCGGGCCGGGATCTGCCTGTACGGGGTGGCCAACCTGTTTTCGCTTGCGGCCGATACCCACAAGTTCGAAGCCCACTACCTGGACTCGCTGGTCGGCCCGCTGCCCGAGGCGGCCGCGGTGTACCGGGAGCGGTCGCCCGAGTTTCATGCGCACCGGATCCGGGACCCCATCGCAGTGTTTCAAGGTACCGACGACAAGGTGGTGCCCAAAAGCCAGTCGGACGCCATCGTGGCGGCGCTGCGGGCCCGGGGCGTGCCGCACGAATACCACGTGTACGAGGGCGAAGGCCACGGCTGGCGCAAGCCGGAGACCATCGTCGCATTCTGGGAGGCCGTGGAGCGGTTTCTGCGCCGCTACGTCCCTGCTTGAAGCCGGGTCCGGGCCGTGCTACGCTAGAGGCGCCGGTAGCTCGGCCCGGGCTTTGGAAGACCCACGCCTCTCCTTCCGCGCCCTGCATCACTCTGGAAAGCGAGCGAAAACCGCATATATGGACGAGATATGCCGCACTTACGGTTTGCGGCCCATTGAGCTCGTCGACAAGCCGGTGTTTGACGCAGCCTTCGGTTTGCTGCGGCGGCCGGTCTCCGACTACACCTTCGCCAACACCTTTATCTGGCGAAGCGCGGAGCGGCTCAGGTGGGCCCTCATTGAGGGACACGTGTGCGTGTTTGCCCACCGCGACGAAGACCTCACCTTGCTCCTGCCGCCCATCGGCGAAGGCGACCTGGCCCGCTGCCTCCGCCGCTGCTTCGAAATCATGGACGACTACAACGCCACCAAAAGCGATCGCTCCCGCAGCCGCGTGGAATATACCAGCGACGAACTGCTGCCGCGTATGACGGCGCACGGTCTCGTCGCCACCCCCATGAGCGGCGACTACGTGTATGCCACGGCCCGGCTGATCGACCTGGCCGGGCAGGATCTCAAGAGCAAACGCCACCTGCGCAGCCGCTTCCTGCGGGAGCACACGGTGTGGACCGAAGCGCTGGCACCGGCCCATGTGCCGCAGTGCCTCATGCTGCTGCACGCCTGGCATGCCGCGGCCGAGGCCCATGACACCTCCGGAGACCCTATTGTCGCGGCCCGGCGCCGGTGGGAAGTGCAGGCCACCGAGCAGGCGCTCTTGTCCTTTACCGACCTTGACCTCACGGGCATGACGCTGTGGGCCGACGGGCGCCTGGTTGGCTTCACCCTCGGCCAGCCGCTTTCGCCGCAACAGGCCAGCATCGTCATTGAGAAGTGCGACCGCCAGGTGGTCGGTGCCGCCCAGTACATCTTCAGCGAGTTCTGCCGGCAGTACTGGCACGGGTATCCGGAGTGCAACGCAGGCGACGACTGGGGCATTCCCAGCTTGGCATGGACCAAGGAAAGCTACCGGCCCATCGGCCGATTGGCCAAGTGGGAGCTGCGCTTGGCCGGGCGGCCGATGCAGGTGCACCTGCCGGTGGCAACCGCCGGGCGGCCCGCGGAAAGCGGCTCCGTCGTGGCGGTTTTGACGCCCTGGGCGGGTACCCCCCCGGGTGCAGGGGAGCCGGTTGAAGGCAAGTCTGCGGCCGAAACGACCATTGAACCGGCGAGCCTGGCGGATCTGTTCGCGGTTGCGGGGCTCGAACAGCGGGTATTCCCGCCCCAACACGCCCTCCGGCCCAAGCAAATCCGTTACCTGCTGCGCTCGCCGCGGACGGTGGCTGTGGTGGCGCGCCGCCGGGCAGGCGAGTCCGCCACGGTGGTCGGCTGGGCCGTGGCCCTCCTCAGGCGGCACCGGAACCGCGCGTCGGCGCGCCTCTATAGCGTGGCCGTGGACCCCGACCACAGGGGACAAGGCCTCGGCGCGAGACTGGTGCGGGCCGTGCTGGCGGCGGTGGAGCAACTGGGCGTTCACCGGTGCGTGCTGGAGGTGGCGGAGGACAACGCGGCGGCCCGGCGGCTGTATGAACGGTTGGGGTTTCAATACGTGCGCCTGCTGCCGGACTACTACGGCCCTGGACACCACGGGTGGCGCATGGTCCGCACCGCGGCGACGGAAACGCCGGCACTCGCCGTCCCGGGGCAGCCGGGCCAGTGACGACGTCTGCACGGCATGCCGGTGCCTGTTGCCGCCCCAACCTGATGCGGTCCAGCGTGGCCTGCTCCGGACTCGTCTGCTCACCTTGACAAAGGTCAGCCGGCCCGGGGCGTGGCCTGCACGTCGACGGGTCCGGCGGCGGGCTGGACCGCGTCACCCGGAACGGCCTGGGTTCCAAGCGCACCGTTGCGCACCGTTGCGCCATCAGGCTCGACCTGGCGGGCAGCGGAACCCCCGGCCGCTTCCTGGCTCATCGCCCCTTGGGGGCCGCCAGCCGCTGGCGG
>NICF_comb_assmDRAFT_10000550_pt1 | contig 31650 bp, 30 predicted proteins | sample NewIslPassag4_SG_FD_11279 | JGI IMG/M metagenome (IMG submission 11279)
GCCAGGATCAAACTCTCCAAAAAGATGTTTGATTGCTCAAAATGAATGACTAGCTTAAATTCATAAAACGCTTTGTCTTGTTCAGTTTTCAAGGTTCAATCATCATTGCGACTTATTTATATTAGCATCGCATTTCTTGTTTGTCAACAACTTTTTTGTGTTGTCGTTAACAACGAATATTAATTTATCATATCCTCTAAAATATTTCAAGTGCTTTTTTGGATATTAAATATTGCAAATTTTCCTCGGTTCCTATTAAGAAATTCATTTCTATTAGTCTATCCCTATTTAGGTTCCATTATGGACTGCATTCCGAAACAACCATTCAAAGAAAAGGCCTTAGTCCATTTCCAAGACCAAGGCCACTTAAATTTTAGCCAAAACATATTTAAATTTATTAACGCTGCCTCATCAACGGGAATAGCAAAACGTCACGGATCGAAGGAGAATTTGTTAATAACATAATCAAACGGTCAATGCCAATTCCAAGTCCTCCTGTTGGTGGCATACCATATTCCAACGCTTCAACAAAGTCTTCATCCATCATATGAGCCTCATCGTTTCCTTGTGCCCTTTCAAGAAGCTGAGCTTCAAACCGTTCTTTTTGGTCAATCGGATCATTTAACTCCGTAAAGGCATTGGCGTGTTCACGACCAACAATAAATAATTCAAAACGGTCAGTAAAACGAGGATCTTCAGGATTTTTCTTGGCTAATGGAGAAATTTCCACTGGGTGACCGTATATAAAGGTCGGCTGGATTAATTTATCTTCTACTTTTTGCTCAAAAAACTCATTAACAATATGCCCGTATTGCATTGTTTCGGTAATTTCGACGTTATGTTCTTTTGCTAACGCACGGGCTTCTTCATCCGTTGTGACATTCCAGAAATCAACACCTGTATATTCTTTAACGGCATCTACCATATGAATTCTTTTCCAGCTCGGAGATAAATCCACTTCATGTTCACCGTATTGGATTTTCGTTGTTCCTAAAACTTCTTTGGCTACTGTAGATATTAGATCTTCCGTCAAATTCATAATATCTTCGAAATCGGCATAAGCCTCATAGAGTTCCAACATCGTAAATTCAGGGTTATGTTTTGTTGAAATACCTTCATTACGGAATACCCGACCGATCTCATAAACCTTTTCCAATCCACCGACAATTAGCCGTTTCAAATGAAGTTCAATAGCAATCCGCAAATACAATTCCATATCCAATGCGTTATGATGGGTAATAAACGGACGTGCAGCCGCTCCTCCGGGGATAGCATGCATCATCGGAGTTTCAACTTCCAAATACCCTTTTTGATCCAAATAACGGCGAATGGACTGAATAATTAAACTGCGGGTTACAAAAGTTTGTTTGCTTTCAGGGTTTACAATCAAATCTAAATAGCGTTGACGATATCTTTGTTCTATATCCTTTAAACCATGGAACTTGTCAGGTAGTGGTCGTAATGCTTTTGTCAAAATTACAAAGTTCGTCACTTTTATAGAAAGTTCTCCAACTCGGGTTTTAAATACGGTACCGGTTACTCCAACAATATCTCCTAAATCAGCAGTTTTGAACAATTCATACTGTTCCTCGCCAACAGCATCTTGACGAACGTATATTTGTATTTGTCCTTTTAAATCTTGGAGATGGGCAAAACCAGCTTTCCCTTTGCCTCTTTTTGTCATAATCCGACCTGCAAACCGAACCGGAACCGCTAATTCTTCCAATTCTTCTTCTGACTTATCACTATATTGTTCAAAAATTTCCGTTGATAGATGGGTTCTTTCAAAGCGTTTCCCAAAAGGATCAATGCCTTTATTTCGCAAACTTTCCATTTTCTCGCGACGGACAATCAGCTGATCGTTCAATTCCTCATGGCTCATCAATATCATCTCCATTATATTAATCCAATTTTATCTCTTCGATATGTATCTTTGTGTTAGCATGAAAATTTATTTGTAAACAGAAAACTGCCAGTGGGGACTGGCAGTGCACACTAAAATCATTATAGGGTAAAGGGAAACGCCTTGTCAAACCAAGGTGTTTCCGTTTTTTTGGGTGTCCTTATACCTTCCCACTATAGGTCAGATAGCCGCTTGATTTACAATTTCCCTAGCTTCATATTCTTCCACCAATTGTTCCAATACGTGAACCATCGAATCGCGGGTTTCGCACTCATTTATAGCGCTACGATATTTTCCGCTTCCTGGAATGCCTTTTAAATACCATGCACCGTGTTTTCTCATTTCCTTAACAGCCACATATTCACCTTTTAATGCCACCAATCGATCTAAATGAAGTTTACAAACCTCCATCTTTTCACGTACGGACGGTTCACCAATCAGTTCACCATTTTCTAAATATTTGACGGTTTGATAGATGATCCAAGGGTTTCCTAATGCAGCTCTACCTATCATTACGCCATCTACTCCAGTTTGATCAAGCATCCGTTTTGCATCTTGTGGTGTTTTTACATCTCCATTACCAATTACCGGGATTGATACAGCCTGTTTTACTTCCCGAATGATGTCCCAATTGGCGCTCCCCTCATACATTTGAACCCTTGTCCGACCATGAACCGCCACTCCAGCTCCCCCTGCCCTTTCCACCGCTAGGGCATTTTCGACAGCATATATATGTTGATCATCCCAACCGATCCGCATTTTAACTGTTACAGGCTTCTCCACAGCATCAACTACCGAAGCTACCATATCATAAATCTTGTTAGGATCCAAAAGCCATTTAGCCCCTGCTTCGCATTTTATAATTTTATTTACAGGGCAACCCATATTAATATCAATAATATCCGCATTCGTATTTTGATCGACAAATTTAGCTGCCTTAACCAGGGAATCCTTTTCACTTCCGAAAATCTGGATACTTAGCGGTTTTTCCCGTTCGTCTATATATAGCATATTTAACGTTTTTTCATTTTTATATACAATCCCTTTATCACTAATCATTTCGCAACATACAAGTCCGGCTCCAAATTCTTTTACTGTAAGTCGGAATGCAGAATTACTTACCCCTGCCATCGGAGCTAGAACAACCGGGTTATTAATTACTACGTTGCCAATCTTAAACAAAATACTTCCTCCTTATTTTTTCCCGGAATAAACAGACCTTAATTTTCTTGTTCTTCCTTAGGTATTAAGTCTTCTATTGAAATCTCCAATTTATCTGCTATTTTTTCTAACAATTTAATGGAGGGTTCGCGCATCCCTCGCTCAACTTCTCCAAGGGCAGAAACGGATACACCAATTTCATCGGCCAGCTTCTTTTGTGTAAATCCCTTTAATTTTCGAAAAGCCCTGATACGTCTTCCCCATTTTTCAAACTCCATAATCGTACCCCTTTATTCGGTATTTCATTGGCCATTTTTTGAACGGTCGAAATTTCTTCCGGTAAAATAAGTTCAGGTTTTATTTCTGCAAGGGGAACGAGGACAAAAGCCCTCTCCTTCATTCTCGGATGAGGTATTTTCAAATGTTCTGTTTTAATATTTTCGTTATTGTAAAGCAAGATGTCAAGGTCGATGGTTCTGGGACCCCATCGGATTATTCTTTTCCTGCCCAATTCCCTCTCGACCTCAAGGCAAAGATTAAGCAAATCCCATGGAGATAAGGTTGTTGCCACTTCTATAACCATATTTAAAAACGGATCTTGATCGGTATAACCAACCGGGTCCGTTTCGTAGATGGAAGAAAAATTTGTTAGTTTTACTTTTCCTGAAGAGCATAATGTTTCTATTGCCTTCTGCATATTTTCTTTTCGGTCTCCCATGTTGGAACCGAGGGATAAATAAGCTTTATTTTCCATTTTATCATCATCCATCAATATTTTTTCTGGGAATAGCTGTTAATTTACACCAAGGGTATCATGATTTCGTTCTTTTTATTTCTACCGCTACGGATTTCAACTTACCTGGAATCGGTGGATTCGGTTTCATGACTTTGACATTGCAAGAATAGATTTGCGGATACGTTTTTAATAAGTTTCCCGCTATATTTTCCGCCACCGCTTCCAGCAATTTTTTGGGTTCTCCTTCTACGATTTTTTTGCACAAAGAGTATACTTCTGCGTAATTTACCGAGTCTTTCAATTGATCGGTTTTTCCTGCCTGTTCTAGATCTAATTCCAAAATTAAACTGACAATGAAACGTTGACCAAGGGAGTTTTCTTCCGGAAATACACCATGATAACCATAGAATTCCATTTCCTCTACGTATATCCGATCCATTTTATCTCTCCTTATAAATTCATAACTTATCCGCCATCATCCTTTTTCGGTTAGCACATCCATTACTTTCACCATTCTGGACAGTTCCTTAACATCGTGAATCCGGACGATATGAACCCCCTTCATAATACCGTAGCATAATGTCGCACCTGTACCTTCCATTCTTTCTTCAACGGGAAGATCGAGAATATAACCAATAACTGATTTTTTGGATGTGCCGAGCAATACCGGATAACCTAAAGCTACTACTTTATCAAGATTTTTCATCATCTCAACATTTTGTTCCGGAGTTTTCGCAAAACCGATCCCAGGGTCTAAAATAATTTTGTCATCTCTAACTCCAGCCCTCTTTGCTATATTGATACTTTCGTATAGATCATATAGACAATCCCTAATAAAGGATGTATAGTTCATGTCAAATCGGTTATGGGTTAAAATGATCGGGACGTCATAGGCTTTTGCTACATCGGCGATTTCCGGATCCTTTTTCGCACCCCAAATATCGTTGATGATATGAGCACCTTGTTCAATCGCAAATTGGGCTGTCTCAGCCTTGTAAGTATCCACCGAAATGGGAGCATGTATATTTTTTGCCACTTCTTTAATGATCGGTCCGATCCGCTCCATTTCTTCTTTGGCAGAAACAGGAGTTGAACCAGGTCTCGTTGATTCTCCACCGATATCGATGATATCCGCTCCATCCCTTATCATTTGTTCTGCACGTTTAATTGCATCTTCAAACCGATTGAATCTTCCCCCATCGGAAAAAGAATCGGGAGTCACATTTAATATTCCCATAATATGTGTCCTTTTCGACAACTCCAATGTATAAGGGCCACATTCAATTTTATAATGCATGGCAATCCTACCTTTCAAATACTTTCTGTTTTTACATTTTATATGTATTTCTTCTCCTTGACAAACAATAAAAAAAGTACAGCTTTCTATTGGAAGCTGTACTTTTCAGAAAAAATTACGATTCGAAATTGTAAAGAGGTGTACTAAAGTAGCGTTCCCCGGTATCCGGTACGATCGCCAATACTTTCTTGCCCTTTCCGAGCTGTTTTGCAACTTTCAAGGCAGCCGAGATTGCCGCTCCAGATGAAATTCCACTTAAAATTCCTTCTTCTCTTGCGGCTCTTCTTGCTCCTTCAAAGGCTTCTTCGGTGGTAATATGGATGATCTCATCATAAATTTTTGTATTCAATACTTTTGGAACAAAATTGGCTCCGATTCCTTGAATCTTATGAGGACCAGGTTTCCCTCCAGCAAGGATTGGCGAATCCTTTGGCTCAACAGCATAAATTTTGATATTCGGGTATTTTTCCCTTAAGACTTCTCCTGCCCCTGTAATTGTACCTCCGGTTCCAATTCCGGCAACAAAAGCATCCAGTTGGTCACCCATTTGTTCAACAATTTCCCTTCCGGTTGTTAAACGGTGCACTTCAGGATTCGCTTCATTTTCAAATTGTTGTGGCATGAAGTAGCCATGTTCCTTTACTAGTTCTTCTGCCTTTTTTACGGCACCCCTCATCCCTTCAGGACCAGGAGTAAGAACTAATTCAGCACCAAATGCCCTCAGAAGATTTCTCCGTTCCAAACTCATTGTTTCAGGCATAACGAGAATGGTTTTATAACCCTTTGCTGCCGCTACCATCGCAAGACCAATTCCTGTATTGCCACTTGTCGGTTCTATGATGGTGTCTCCTGGTTTCAGAAGGCCTTTTTTCTCCGCATCTTCAATCATTGCCAAAGCAATACGATCTTTGACGCTGCTTGCAGGATTGAAAAATTCAAGCTTCAAGTATACTTCAGCTGAATCTTGATCGGGAAGGCGATTTAATTTGACGATCGGTGTATTACCAATCAACTCCGTAACGGAATTTACAGCTTTTAACATATCCTTCACCCCTAATTCCGAGTAAGTTTATAAGATTAATTTCATTTTATTCCTAAGTGCGGAGAAATGTCAATAAATATCCTCTTTGCTGTTATTATTTTTCCCTTTTTTCGCTTGTTCTTTCAGTTCCTCCAATTCTTCCTTGGTAAACAGATATTTCTCGTTGCAAAAATGACATTGGGCTTCTGCTTTTCCATCTTCTTCAATCATTTCTTGCAACTCTTGTTCCCCCAGACTAATTAAGGCATTGGAAAAACGTTCTTTGGAACAGGTGCATTGGAATCGGACTGGGATTTTATCCAAAAATTCCACATGATCTTTACCTAAAAGTTCCTCAAGAATTTCTTCTGGTGTTAATCCCTCATTAATCAAAGTGGAAACGGGACGGATTTGTTGGATTCTTTGTTCCAATTCGGTAACGATCGTATCCCTGGCTCCAGGCATCACTTGCAAAATAAATCCTCCAGAAGCGGCTATCGTATGATCCGGATTAACGAGGACACCTACCCCAACAGCAGAAGGGACTTGTTCTGAGACGGCAAAATAATAGGTAAAATCTTCTCCAATTTCACCGGAAACAAGCGGAACTTGACCTGAAAACTTTTCCTTTAAGCCAATATCTTTTACGACCGTTAGGGTACCGTTTGTCCCTACTGCCCGGCGGACATCCAACTTTCCGCGTTCATTAACCGGAAAATCCACCCTTGGGTTTGCTACATAGCCACGTACTTCCCCATTTGAGTTTGAATCGACAAGAATATGGCCAATTGGGCCGTCTCCATCAATTTTTACCGTTAATTTTGCATCTCCTTTTAACATGGAGCCCATCATGACACTGGCTGTCATGCTTCTTCCTAAAGCTGCTGAAGCGGTTGCCCAAGTTTCATGACGCCTTTGGGCTTCTCGCACGGTTTCTGTCGTCCTTACTGCATATGCTCGAATTTCTCCTCCATACCCTAAGGCCTTAACCAGGTAATCTCCCATGATCTATCTCCTTCCAAAAGTTCCCTTTTAATCTTAGTTTTTCTTTTCATGGACTACATTTTTTTGATAAATCAAATACAAACCTTTCAAAGTCAATAGTGGATCAACGATGTCAATTTCTTTTGATTCCTTTGCAATCAGTTCGGCCAGTCCACCCGTGGCTACCACTGTCGGTCTCTTATTAGAATAATCCTTCATCCGCGAAACGATACCATCCACCTGTCCGACATAGCCATAAACTACCCCGGCTTGCATGGCTTCCACCGTATTGCGCCCGATGATTCTTTCCGGGGGTGCAATCTCGATTCTTGGAAGCTTTGCAGCCTTCGTATAGAGGGCTTCCGTGGAAATCTGAATTCCCGGTGCGATAGCTCCGCCCAAATACTGTTTATCTTCATTTATATAGCAGTAGGTCGTTGCCGTTCCAAAATCAACAATGATCAGAGGAGCACCATATTCATGAATCCCTGCCACGGCATTGACAATCCGATCAGCTCCGACTTCTTTAGGGTTATCGTACTTAATATCCAATCCGGTCTTAATTCCTGGTCCGATGATTAATGGTTTGATCCCAAAGTACTTTTCACACATTTTTTCCAGGAAAAACATGATGGGAGGGACAACGGAAGAAATGATGATTCCGGATACTTCTTCTATGGATTTCCCTCCATGGCTAAACAAAGCTTTGATCAGCATTCCATATTCATCTTCCGTTCGATTTCGATTGGTTTCAATTCTCCAATGGAACTTCAACTTTCCTTCTTCATAGACCCCTAGTACGATATTCGTATTACCTACATCCATTACTAAAATCAACTGTCTCACCAACTTTTCTTAGAATGCAAAAACATATTATCATAAAACGACCATGTTTAAAAATATACTGCTAATTGCATAGGATCATACATCACATCATTGATTGCCATTTTGATTCCCGATAGCCTTTTTCTTGGTCCATGACTAGTGATGTTCCTTACTTAATATATTTCCCAATCTGTACCTTTCGTTTTCTGGGCATAAAAATAGGTGCTGGTTCTTTCACCAACACCTATTTTTGATCTCTGGGTTCTATCTTTTTTATTCGTTTTTGCTTGATTGCTCCCCATCGAGATCATCTTTCTTAACATCCGTGGAAGCTGATCCACGGTTTGCATTTTCCTGATCGCTTTCCTCAGCAACTTCCCCGTCTTTTTCTTCAGGGAGATGACCATTTTCATAAATGTATCGAATTTGTTGGGCATCCAAAGTTTCCACTTTAAGCAAGGCTTGCGCAATTGCTTCAAGATGTTCCCTTTTTTCGGTTAGGATCTTCCTTGCCTTTTCATAACATTCCTTAATGATTGCTTGAATCTCCAGATCAATTTCATAGGCAATCTTTTCAGAATAGTTTTGTTCGCTATGGATATCCCTTCCTAGGAAGACCTGACCTTGACCCTGACCTAATTTTAGCGGTCCTAATTTATCACTCATACCGAATTCCGTTACCATCCGACGGGCAATGTTTGTTGCCCGTTCAAAGTCATTGCTTGCACCGGTAGAGACTTCGCCAAAGATAATTTCTTCAGCTACCCGTCCGCCTAGGAGTCCGGTAATCTTATCCATTAGTTCCGGTTTGGTCATAAAATAGCGATCTTCTTTCGGCAACATGACCGCATAACCACCGGCCTGTCCCCGAGGAACAATGGTCACCTTATGAACCATATCGGCTTCATCCAGTACAAGTCCAATGACGGTATGACCTGCTTCGTGGTAGGCTACAATTTTCCGCTCTTTTTCGGAAATAACCCTTGTCTTCTTTGCTGGTCCAGCAATAACCCGGTCTGTTGCTTCATCGATATCCGACATATCAATTTTCTTTTTATTGGCCCGGGCTGCTACCAAAGCTGCTTCATTGAGGAGATTCTCCAGGTCAGCACCTGAAAATCCTGGTGTTCGCTGAGCAATGACCTTCAAATCAACTGATTTGTCCAAAGGTTTATTTCTAGCATGAACTTTCAGTACTTCTTCACGACCCTTAACATCGGGACGGTCAACCGTTATTTGCCTATCAAAACGCCCTGGTCTTAAGAGCGCTGGATCGAGAATATCCGGACGGTTAGTGGCTGCAATAATAATGATTCCTTCGTTGGAGCTGAATCCGTCCATTTCAACCAACAGTTGGTTCAAGGTTTGCTCCCGTTCATCATGGCCACCGCCAAGACCGGCACCCCGTTGACGACCGACAGCGTCAATTTCATCAATAAAAATGATACAAGGGGCATTTTTCTTCGCATTTTCAAACAAGTCCCGAACCCGGGAGGCACCAACACCGACAAACATTTCCACAAAGTCAGAACCACTGATGGAGAAGAAAGGTACACCGGCTTCACCGGCAACTGCACGGGCGAGTAGGGTTTTACCGGTTCCCGGAGGACCAACCAAAAGGACACCCTTCGGTATTCTTGCACCAATTTCGGAGAATTTCCTGGGATCTTTCAGGAATTCAACAACTTCCACAAGTTCCTGCTTCTCCTCATCTGCTCCAGCGACATCACTAAAGCGAACCTTTTTCTTTTCATCATTGTAAAGTTTCGCCTTGCTCTTGCCAAAATTCATGACACGGCCACCGCCGCCTTGGGATTGGTTAAGCAGGAAGAAAATGAAAAATATCAGGATGATAAACGGGATCATGGATGTCAACAGCTGAATCCATGCACTCGGTTCCCTAGCTTCCAGCATATTGAACTTCGTATTTGTTTGAAGGGCCATATCCTGTAAATACTCTTGGGCTGAAGGACTTGACCAAACGTTAACGGTGAAAGTTTCATTTTCTTTTGCGTTTTTCAATTTCCCGGTAATGACATAAACTTGATTTTCCGGTTGGGCGCTAAAAGATTCTATTTCCCCATTTTCCAGATGGGTAATAAATTCATTATAGGTCATATGTTTATTTTTTCCTTGGTCAGCCGTAAAATTGCTGACTACACCGATTACAACCAAAAATACCAAAAGATAAAAGATTGTGTTACGAACAATTCGATTCATCCTTGACCTCCTCTCAAGGGGGAACAAACTTATTAAATAGTATCATAGAAAATCGTTTAAATACAAGGAATTCGGTTCCATTCCTTCATTACTTTCCAACGTTTTATTACCTTTAAATGCGGGTTATTCCTTAGTATAGACTTCCGGTTTCAAAACTCCCACATAAGGTAAATTACGATATTTTTCTTCATAATCCAGCCCATACCCAACTACAAATTCATTCGGAATGATAAAACATCTGTAATCCGCTTGGATATCGACCTTTCTTCCTTCAGGTTTATCCAATAAGGTCACAATTTTAACGGATTTTGCTTTCCGGTAACGGAACAAATCAACCAAATAGTTCAATGTTAGACCACTATCGATGATATCCTCGATAATCAAAATATCCCGACCCTCAACAGAGGTATTCAAATCTTTAATAATCTTGACTTCACCGGAAGATTTCGTTTTACCTCCATAGCTTGATACATCCATAAAATCCATTTCCAAATATGTATCAATATGTTTCAACAAATCAGCCATAAATGGCATGGCGCCTTTTAGGACACCCACTGCCAACGGGAAACGGTCCTTATATTCTTCTGTCAACACTTTCCCTATTTCTTTGATTTTTCTTTGGATTTCTTCCTCCGTGATTAAAATCTTTTCAATGTCCTGTTTCATTTATTCAGATCCTCCCAGTTGTCTTTCTTTCATTTTATATTGTAAAATGAGAATATTTCCTGAATGCACATCTGCCTCATATTTTGATTTTTGCAAGAGGGGTACCCATAATATCCTACCTTCCCGGTCTGTAATAATTGGCCACTCATCCCGTTGGCTAATCGGGATTTTTCGGTCAATAAAAATGGTTTTCAGCTTTTTTCTTCCAATATTGCCGGGCAGTTCTATCCGATCCCCAACCTTTCTCGTGCGGACAATAAGGGGCAAGGCATTTTTATCGAGAAAAAAGAACTCGTCCCCTTTTTCCTTTCCTGTATATTTTCTCATGACGAGCATATTTCCATTAGGAAGTTGGAGATCCCCTTTTTCCCACACGATCGAGTATTCCTCTGTTATTTTCGGATTAAAGGTAAAGTTGAGCATTGTATAGGATTTTTCTACAATCAACCCTTCAGGCAAATTCAATCGTTTGGAAGGGTGATTCCTCTGTAGGATGCTTAAAATGTTCTCGACATGGGCACTCGAAATTTCCCCTTGTTCCTTTCCTTTATAAATATAGTTCAATATTAGATGAATACATCTCCTTTGTAAAGAAGTATGGAGTGTAAGGAAAGGCTCAACTTGTAAGGTAAGATCGCCCTTTTGCGAAAATTGGACAAGCTTTTCCAATTCCTTTTTTGCCAATGAATACAAAAGTTCATCATCATCGTTCAGTTCTTCGCTAAAACGTTGAAAATGAATATGTACATTTTGATTTTCCTCTTTAAGGAAGGGCAAAACTGACCTTCGAAACCGGTTCCTTGTATATATATCCTTCATGTTTGAGGGATCATATACCGGTTTCAAACCCATCCTGCTTCCATATTCCTCTATCTCGGATTTCGTTACACATAAAAAAGGACGTAGGATTTCCCCTTTCCCAAAAGGTCTTTTCACTGGAATACCTGCTATGCCCTTTATACTTGCACCCCTTGTTAGCCTCATTAAAATGGTCTCGATCTGATCATCTCCATGATGGGCTAATGCAAGGGAAGGGATCTCCTCTCTTTCCATAATAAGGCGAAAAAAATTATAGCGCAATTTTCTTGCCAAAGCTTGGGAGTTGGCACCGTCATGTTTTTTTAGTTCTTCAGGAACATTGATTCTTGTCCCATAGAAGGGAATACCCCATTCATCGCAAATTGCTTGTACGTATTTCAATTCGGAATAGCTTTCTTCCCCTCGGAACATATGATCCACATGGCAGGCAACTAGGGAGAGGGAATATTCTTCCTGGATTCTCTTTAAAAAATACAAGAGCGCCAAAGAATCAGGCCCTCCAGACACCCCTACCAAAACTTTTTTTCCATGAGATAATAACTGATGCTTTTTTATAAATTCCTTTACTTTTGCTTCAAATGGATCCATTTCTTTATCCTCAATTCCTCTGGTAAAAATCAACCGGTCCTTCCCATCCGTCTAAATCTAGTGTAAACATGTAGACCGATTTTTACACCGCCCCTGAATAATGGTGCAAGACATTCATTTTAGAAGGAAAGTTGGAGAGGGAAAATATATAGAAAAAGTTGGGGTTTATTTCCTTATTATTCAATATTGTACCGTATATAAAAGTTTTTTTGAAACATTTTTTCCTTGACATAGTTTTCTTTTTCATTAAAGGACTTTCCCCAGCACATAAATTGCATAAATGAGACAAATCATGCTTAATATGAATAAGGATTCGAGGATACTTATAAAGAATTCTCTCGTTTTTCTTCTATTGGAAAGGGTTTGCTTCCCTCGTTTCTTCCTGACAAATTTCAGTTGGGAAATATCCTCCTTCATCTTGGCTGCAGAAATGTATTCTCCTTTCAATGCTTTCATTAATACTTTTCTTCTCTTTTTCAACTCAGGGATTTGCTCAATTTTCTCTATGATTTGGGAAAGACCGTCTTTCGTAGCAACCCTTTGAAACCTTTTCGGATAGAACGTATTGATGATGACCATTGCCACTGCAAACAGGTCATATTGAGCTTCCGCTTTCCGGGAGCCTAACCCCCAATATCCCCGATCAAAGAATTCTGTAAACTCCTTAATGGCTCTTCCTATTCTTGTTGTTCCACCTACATCAACGCAACGGATTCGTATGGGCGGACCGGATACTAATAGGTTTTCAGGCTTTAAGTCTCCAAACACCCAACCTTCCTTGTGAAGTTCGTCTAATTCTGTCAATAGCTGTAAAATGAGGATGTCCAACCATTCTAACCCTCGACTACGGACAAAGGTCAAAAAATCTACACCTTCGATATATTCCATAACATAAAAGGGGACTTTTCGATCCCCCAACTCCCAATCATCCACATCCAATAAGGAAGGCCCGAGGGTCATCCCTTGGGCTTTTGATAAAGATCTTAGTACGTTCACTTCCGTGGTAATGGTATCCTGACGGTCAGATACTTTAAGCGCAACCCGTTTTCTATTCCAGTCAGCCAAATAAACGACACCATTTGCTCCGCTACCTAATTCTTTTATGATTTTATAAGTTTCTTTATGCCATTTCCCTTTAATGATGGTACCATAAGGTATGTTATACAGACTCTTCAAAGAATTCTTCGCCATCATAGGTCAACAATCCCTTTATAGAGGTTTCCTTAATATATTGAATGGCTTCACGAAGGGCAGGACCGGTGGGCGTTAGCCCTTTTGGAGAAAGTTTGGAAAATGCAGACGTTAACTTTTCCAATTTTGGTGTCCAATCGATTAATTTTTCGACATCTTTCTTTTTCCCGGGAAATAAAAATAATGAAAAGCGGTTATTTCCCGTCCGGGCATTAAGGCTCAAAGATAAATCAAGCAAGGCCTCTTTTACTGTAGGTAATTTATGTTTCATACTTGCACTCGTATCCACCAGAATCAATACTTCCAAGTCTACTGTTTCGTTCAAATCATCAAGAACTTCCATGATTTCCCCTCTCTTTTCCGGAGGCAAATCTTCCATGGTGACATTACTCCCTAATATTTGCTTTAATTCCTTATTCACAACCCCTTGTAACGTTTGGGTCATTGCCTTCCTTGTCACCATTTGTACGGTCTGGGAAAGGTTCTTTGCATAAACTACTTGGCTGATTCCACCCCCTTGGGCTGCAATAGATTCAATTTCCTTCATTCCACGTTCATCAATAACATCATGATCTACCACTCCGATTACATTAACCGTAATGCCTTCTTCCCTTGCCAAAGCAGCCATGGCAACAGGATCTTCTCCGTAGTTCGAACATCCATCAGTAATCAGTAAGATTTGCTTCACTGTACCTTTCTTCATAAAAATAACCCCTCCATTTTTATTATCCATTGTTACCGAAGGAGGGATTATTTAAACACAATTTCCTGAATATTCGATACTATACACCTGTCAATGTAACTAGGCCCACTTCTTAAGGCCTTTCACCGGAATAGACTTCCATTTCGGATTGTTATGTTTAACCTTTGCCACCAAAATTGTCATATCATCCGGAATCTTTCCTCCCATTCCGCGAATAACTTCTTCCATGATGAGATCTGCTACTTCCTGGGGTTCTTCGGTTTCCAGTTCCAAAATCTTTCTCCTCAGCCAAAGCTCTATATTTTCAACATTCCTTGGACCTTCGTAAATACCGTCTGTCATCATGATGAGTAAATCTTCTGCCTTTAATTGGCTATGGACAATTTCCATCTCAAAATCCCGAACGATTCCTATGGGTAAATTGCTGGCCTCGATCTTTAGAACCTTATCACCCCGCTTTATAAAACTTGGTGTTGAACCAATTTTGAGAAACTTGACCTTCGCATCCTGCAAATCAATGATAGATAAATCTAAGGTGGCATATACGTCATCGGTAGACCTTAATGAAAGGATCGAATTAATCGATTTAATAGCCACTTCCTCATCTATTCCGGACTGTAGGATTTTTTTCAGCAAAGTCAGCGTTTCGTTACTTTCGTTATAAGCCTTTGGTCCATTGCCCATCCCATCACTTAAGGCTAAGGCGATTTTCCCGGTACCAATTTCGATAGTCGAATAACAATCTCCCGATAAAAAGGCTCCATCTTTGGCAGCATGGGCGACACCTGTCTCAATGACATAAGTCTTTTGGGAACGGAAATTGGCATGACAGACACTTCCAAATTCTTGTCCACAAGTTTCTGAATGAACGACTACCGGTTCTCCCAAGATATCGGTAAGGATCGGTGCGATAATTTTCTCACATTGGCCTAATCCACCGCAGTAAGGAATCGTAATATCAATATCAATATTGGCCGGTTCCAAACTATAAATTTCGATATGTTCAATTTCGATCCCGAAGGATTGAATCATACTCATTAGTTGTTCTTCCTGTTTTTCATGATTTTGCCGCTCCTTTTGAATTTCCTTGGCAAAATTATCCATTACCTCGGAAACTCCCATCAGCTGTTCGGCGACAATTTTTCTACTTTCTCTTAACTGTTTCTTCAATTTTTCATTTGCCTGGTAAAGGTGAAGTTCTTGTTGCATAAGGTCCATTACTTTCCGATTCCTGACGCAAAACCGCTTCCACTCCTTCGCTGTTTGTTGGGAAACCCTTCCTTCCGAATTCATTTCTACCAACATGCGCTTCATCGTACCATAGGTTTTTTCAAGGTTGCTGGCCCAGCAATAATCCTTCTTATAGCACGTCTGACATGTTTTTTCTGTGATATTGCCTAAGAAAAAATCAATTTCTTTATTTTCATCTTCTTTTTCGACATCTGAATTTGAAAAACTTTTGGAGAGAGCAAAAAAGATGGATGAAAACTGTTCAACTCTTTTGGCGGTCATATCCCGCACTTTTCTAAGGTATTGTTGCTGCTCTTGGGAGTACTCCGTTGTTCCCGGAATATATTTTGCGATCTTTAAAAAGACAGATTTCGGTGTTGCAAAAAGAAGCAGTATGGCAAACAGAGATTCATAGGCCATCAACATTAGATTAGCACTTTCACTTCCATATAAACCAAGAAGGAGCGTGCCTATAAGTAGTCCCATTGACACGCCGAATTTCCCCCATTCTTTAAGCAACCCGCCCAACAGACCAGAAAAGGCAAGCAAACTCATCGCTGAAAAATTTTCCACTTGGGCCAATCCAAAAACAAGACCTGTAATCACTCCAACCGTAGCCCCTAAAGAAGCGCCAGCAGCCAAGGCAAAAAGGAGAATCAAGTATCTGGATAAAATATTGGCAACGGAAAGACCTTGGATCTCCAACGCAAGGGTCCCTGTTAAAATCGATGCAAGAAAAATAACTAGGCAAACAATTTCCTCTGTTTTTAACGTTTTTCTTTGTAAAGTGATATTTACCAAAGGCAAGCTTTGCAGAAATATTAAGGTTAAGACAAAAGCAAGGACCGCTTCAATACCGCTCGTTATTGTATAGTAAAGGTTCAATTGATTTGCTTCAAACAAATACCAAAAAAGACGACCGATCAACACCGACTGGAATACAAAAAATGGTAGGGGTTTCAAAATATTCGTAAAGAAACCCGTGAAAATCCGATACATGAGCAAGAAAAGGAGAATGATACTTATTGTATAAATCATGACAGGAATGGATATCGTCAATGCCCCCATCGCCAAACCAATAAAGGCAGCAAGAGCCTGAGAACGGCGCAGGAGAAAAACCGTCGCAAAAAAAGGTAGGCTGAATGGGGATAGGGCAGATAAAATGTAGGCACGTCCAAGCAATATCCCAAACAGCAACAATAATAATCCCTTTTTTATAAATAGGTAGTCCAATTTTTGAATGATAGAAAAGTAAAGATTGGGAAGCGATAGTCTAGCATTCCTTTCCCTCACCGACTCCATTAATCCGGAGTGTATTTTCCCCATAACATCCACCTCTCCCATGGTTTTCAACCTATTATAAAGAAAGCCCCATCAAAAGTTTGTCAAAATACCATTCCAAGGTGGAAGAAAAGTTCGACTCATCTCTACCATATCTATGAATTAGAAACATAATATATCATATAATTCAGAATTTTTAGTAGGAAAAACTATTAAAAGTTGCGTTAAAATTGACTTTTCAGATTGAAAGAGGTAGAGAATATCGAATTCGACAATGAATTTTGGCAAATCCCTTTTTCCAGGAATAACCGCTCTGACCTCCTGATCAAAAACAAAAAACCCGGACTCGGTGTCCGGGCTTATGATACCAATTGGTTCAGACCTTATATTTATTTAAAATCGGCATCAGGGATGAACAATAAAGATTCTTCTTATCCTCTTCTTGCTCCCCTGCCTCCTCGTTTCGATTCTGTATGGCGTTTCAGTGAAGCAAGACGGTCTTCGCTATCCTTTAAGAAACGAGCCATCTTTTGTTCAAAGTTTTCCTTTGCTTGTCTGTCATTGTATTTCTTGTTTCGGGGGCGATCTGCCACCGGTTTTTCTTTAGCCTTTTTAATGGACAGACCGATTTTGCCATCTTTCTCAACATTCATGACTTTTACTTCAACTTGATCGCCGACCTTAAGATGTTCATGGATATCCTTTACATAGGTATCAGCGACCTCACTGATGTGTACTAATCCTGTTGAGCCCTCTGGCAGCTCGACAAATGCACCAAAATTTGTAATACCAGTTACTTTCCCTTGTAACTTGCTGCCTACTTCAATTGACATAAAAAAGTTTTTCCTCCTTAAAATTTAAAAAAGTACACCTTCACTATATTATAGACAATGATAAAATTTCATGTCAATCAGAGTCTTCCCCATCTTCGGCTTCTGGAATTGAAAAGATAATTTCACCATCATCAGACAAAAACAGCTCTTGTCTGGCATACTTTCCAATATATTCCTCATCTTGGAGCTTAATTATTTCATCTTTAAGAAATTCCTGTTTGTCTATAATCTCCTGATACTCAGCTTTTAGCTCTTTCAATTGATTTTCCTTTTCATCCAATACAACCTGCTGTGAATGAAGGGTTTTCAAGACTAAAAAGGTTGTCGCCCCAGCCACGAGAGAAAAGGCAACTAATCGTCGGATCAAGAGCTTTTTTTTCCGCTGAGCATAGAGGCTTTCTTTTGTTTGTTTATTGTAATATGCTTGATTGATCACCGGCACTTCCCGGGACTTTTTCCGAATCCCCATTTGTCTCGCCCCCTTCATCGAGTAAATCGTCCTTTAATGTGAACCCATAATCCTTTCCCATTTAATACGAGCTTGTTCATCAGGTCTTTTACTCTTATTGTAAAGGAAGGAGGTAAGAGATTCCACAGATTTTTTGAAATTAAAAAAACAGGGTATAATACAATCTTCAAAATCAGCCAAATCAACCGTGCCAATCCCCTAATGATATTCATGATTGCCTTTAATATAAACAAAAATAAAGCGAACACCAAAAGCACGGTTTTCCGGATCGGGCGGTAAAGGAAAATTATCGGAGCCTTACGAAAAATTGATATGTCTTCTTAACAACGATAATCAGCCTCTCCAACAGATGCAGGTATATACCTTTCAGAAGACTTTGATAACATGCATAACCACATAAAAGGGCAAGAAAAATGTAAAATCGAATTTCCCCTTTGTTTACAAGAAATAATATATAAAATAGTAATAATGCCTCAAGAATCCAAAATAAAACGTCATTGATGATGGCTAGCCATATTTTCCGCTGATCCCGCTTGAAAAAACGGTGATAGGTATCCATTGATGCCCCAATGAAGCTCCCCATCGCAATCATGGCTACCATCGTATAAAATTGGATCGTCAGGCTCATTTGAACAACTTGCTAAAGAATCCTTTAGCCTTTTCCCCATGATGCTCGTCCAAATAGACGATATCAAAGATTTTTCCTTTTATGGACACAATCCCTTTATCTACATCCAGGTTTTTCATTTGTAGGTTCTGGCCTCGGATTGCCAAATAACCCATGGTTGTTTCCAAAAGAAATTCTTCGCTATCAAAGCTTTCGACATGTTTGACACCAGTAATCTCCAATAACTTTCGGCTTCTCATCACAATGTCATGATCTTGTACCGGACTGGTTTGACCCTTTGGCTGATTATAAAAATGATTCATATCCATCCCCCGCTTTTTCCTCAACTACTCTAGTAAATGGATATGCTTGTCAAGGAGATTTAGAACTGCAAATAGCGGGGTGGATTCATTTTAGAGAAGATTCTATTCAACGAGCGAAGATCGTTCTTCCTTGATTACCATATACATGGAGGAAGCTTCTTCTTTTTTTGCCGTTTCTGATATTTTTTCGACTTTCACCGTCAGTTTCTTATCCCCAAACTGGATTTCCAATACATCCCCCGGATGAACTTCGGAACTAGCCTTCGCTTGCTTGCCATTGACCCAAATTCTCCCTTGATCTGCCACTTCTTTGGCTAAAGTACGTCTTTTAATGAGCCTTGATACCTTTAAAAATTTATCCAATCTCATTTTTTCCATCCTTTCTCTAAATTAATAACCTTCTTTTTTCGCTTCCTCCCAGAATTTATCCAGTTCTTCCAATGTATAGTCTTGAAAGGTTTTTCCCTCTTCATAAATTCTTTTTTCCATATACTTGAATCTGTTTACAAATTTCCGGTTCGTCTGGAGAAGAGCCTCTTCCGGATGTACATCAAGCAGTCTTGATAAATTGACCACAGAAAACAGCAAATCCCCTATCTCCCCTGTAATGTCGGTTTTAGAACCTTTATGTTCGATTTCACTCAACACCTCATGAATTTCCTCTTTAACTTTTTCCAAGGCAGGAGAAGCTTCATCCCAATCAAAACCAACCTTTTTGGCCGCTTTCTGAATTTCATAGGCCTCTAGTATTGCTGGCAAACCCTTTCCCATTTTTGCAAATATGGAAGTTTGATCCCTTCCTTGCTCTTCCTGTTTTATTTTTTGCCAGTTTTTCACAACCTCTTCAGCATCTTCAACGACCACTTCTCCAAATACATGAGGGTGCCTGCGGATCATCTTCATTGTCAAAGTTTCGATGACATCATCGATGGAAAAATACCCATCATCTTCCCCGATTTGGGCGTGAAGCATCACATGAAGAAGGACATCTCCCAATTCTTCAACAATATGTCCATCCTCCTTTTCATCGATGGCTTCCAAAAGTTCATAAGCCTCTTCGATCAGATATTTTTTCAGGCTTTCATGGGTTTGTGCTTTATCCCAAGGACATCCCTGTGGCCCACGTAACGTAGCTATTACTTTGCGAAGGTAAGTAAAATTTTTATATAAAATCCTCTCATCTTTTACCGGAGGTATATATAAACTCGTCAGATTTTCCGTTTTAAAATCCCGATCAAGCATGTAAAGGGGGACCTTTTTTACCGCCTCTTCCTTTGTGCCGGCCCTTTCAACTATATAAATCTCATAATCATCCGGTAAAATTTCCATCAGCTCCAGCTTTACATTGGAAGCGGTAAAGGTATCGTAGACTTGACCAATAATAATATGCTGGGTCAATTGAATTTCATCCCTATGAAGATTTGTCCCATCCAGCAATTGGAATCCGTCAATCGGGTCTATGAGAACCGATTGAAATAAGGCATCCAAAAAACTTTGCCCACCTTTTAACACTACTTTTATTCCCTCAAAGGGTGCTTTCTCCAATAGAAGTTGAACCGATTGTTCCGCAACAAGAGGGTGCCCAGGAACGGCATAAACCAAATCTTTATCCTTAGCTTCCTGTAAAAGCCCCTCGGCAATTTTTAGATAAACTTCTTCAAATTGACTTGATTGTTCATAGATATGATCAAAGGATTCATACACCAAACCTTCTTTTTCCAATTCCTTTACAGCAGGATGTTCCCTTGTTCGGAAATATAACGGAAGTCCACCTTTTAATGAACGATACACACCAAGGGGCATCTGTTCAAGATCGCCCGCTCCTAAACCTACGATAAAAATTGTTCCCATCTTTAATCACCTTTGACTTTTGATTGTTTATTCCATTTCTTTAACCTTTCTCCCTTAGGAATTGTCTCCAATTCCTCGTCGGTAAATAGGCCCCCTCTTAAGCTGGCAACGAGGAAAGTGAAGGCTCCTAGGATGCTAGCCAAAAGGGCCTGTACAGTAGCGGCAATCCGATGGTTACCGACTAACGTTTGTATCGGCTCCATGAAAATAAAACTCAAGAAAACGGCAATAGCCATAAACCCAAGTGCAGTAAACAAATTGGTTAACATTCCCTTCGGTAGCAATCGGTCGCCAAGGGCTTTCCGTAAAACAAAACGCAATAATAGGGTAATAANGAGCAAGCCCAAATTGGTCGCAAAACTTGCTCCTGAAATTCCATATAACGGAAGAAGAAAACCATTTCCGACAATTTTGGCAGCAAACCCCAATAGAACGATTACTGCGGGGAGAAGAATGAGACCTAAACTTTGCAAGACAGCAATCATTGTTGCATTAACTGAGGCCAAAAATACCGCAAAAAATAAAATTCGGAGAGCATTGGTACCATCATTCGTTTCAAAAAGCATGATATTCAATGGATCGGAAATAAGAACAAGCCCTACGGATGCCGCCGCTCCGATTACCAGGCCGATCTTCAAACCAAGACGTGCTTGGAAGCGGAAAGTCTCTCCTTTTATTTTTTCCGAGACAAGGGCAGGAACAATCGATAAAGCCAAAGATGAAGATAATATTAATCCGAATTGGAGTATTGGCTGCCCTCGATCAAAGATCCCCTTTAACATCTTCGCGGATTCTTCGGAAAATCCTGTTTCCAATAAAGACGAATAAATTTGCAAAGAATCGGCCAATTGGAAAAGGATAATGGAAAGACTGCTTATGGATACAGCAATACTTTGGATCAAAATTTTTCTTGCCAAAGAAAAGGAAGGCAAAAAATCTCGCAAGGAGAAGTTAAACCGACCTTGCCGAGAGATAAAAAAGCCAACCAATAGGGCGGAACCGATAAAGCTTCCCAAAACGGATGAAAAGTAAGCAACCTCTCCTATTTTGTACAAGGATTGACCTTGCCCAATCATGAAGAAAGTGAACAGCAAGATCAGTAAAACCCGAACCGTTTGTTCCCCAATTTGTGATACTGCCGTTGGAACCATTGTGTTACAACCCTGAAAGTAACCCCGACCGACGGATAGAAAAGGAATGAGTAAATATAGATACGATACGGCTTTAATTAACGGTCGCAGATTTTCATCGCCCATCTTGCCGGCAACAAAAGAAGAGCCGATATTTAAAAACAAGAATATAGAAAAACAGAATAGGCCAATCACCGTAAAGGAAGAAAGGAGAATCTTTTTTCCTTCTGCATCCTGTCCATCCCGGATCCGTTCTGCATAAAGTTTTGAAAAAATGACCGGAAAACCTAGTGTAGAAAGAAGAATCGCAATACTATATAACGGATAGACCTGTTGGTATATATAAAACCCAATATCCCCCACAAGATTTTGATAGGGGACTCGATAAACCGCACTCATGATTTTCACAATAATGGCACTTGCCGATAATATTAATCCCCCATTTATAAAGGGATTGTTTTTTTTCAATGTTTTGGCCTTCGCCATCCATAACACCTTCCATGATTCATCCATGACAAATATTGATAAAAATAACGTACCATCATTTTGATAAGAATACAATCTTTTCCAGAAAGCGTTTAGGAACTGATCCCCCTTGTTCAATCCATGAACTTAAAATAAAGCAAGCAGAGAAAAACATGGATATTTTCCTCCGCTTGCTTATGTAACAGGAAATCGTAGAATAAATGCCCATTTCAGGAAAAAAGGGGCACCTCTTGGTCCCCTTTTCCTTTTGCCTAATCTATTGTTCCATTTGTCTTGCCAAAAAACCTGCTGCTGTCTCTGCTGCTTTTTTCTCCACTTCTCCTAAAGGTCGATCCTTTGAAATGATGATTACGGCACCAATTGGATCCCCACTTGCAATGATGGGACAAATCGTATAGGATGTCAGCGTTTCTTCTGTTCCCTCGACCAATTTCACTGTACTAGAATTGGTTTCCAATATGGTCGATCGATTTTCCATTGCCTTTTCTACGAGCTCGGTAATATTTTTGTTTAAATATTCCTTCTTTGAACCGCCTGCCACTGCAATGACCGTATCCCGATCGCAAATCAGTACGGGACTTCCTAAACTGTCGTACAATGCTTCGGAATATTCCTTTGCAAAATCACTTAATTCACTGATAGGGGAATATTTTTTTAAAATAACTTCTCCTTCCCGATCTACAAAAATCTCCAGAGGATCTCCCTCTCGAATCCTTAACGTTCTTCTTATTTCCTTTGGAATAACAACACGACCTAAATCATCAATTCGACGTACGATTCCGGTTGCTTTCATCTAAGATGCCTCTCTTTCATAAGATGGTTTTAATTTCGAGGTTTCCTTCTGACCAAAAACATCTTAAACCACCTAAACCTTATCCCGTTTCACCTAACCTAACTGGAAATCATCATCTTGATTTACAATTATTATCTATCTTATCGAGAGTTCTATTCATTTTCCTTGCATATTTTCTCCTTAAAACCCTCATAAAGGATAAATAAACGCAGCCAGAATCTGGCTGCGTTTTATCCTTTTTCACAATGCTGTTTTTACTTTTTCACTATCTCTTTTAGGCAAATGCTCCATAATGGTATTCAGACAATCTAACCACTTATTGACTGGTTCATTCTTTACATAGAGGATGATTTTTAGTTTTTGACCGTCCATACCAAAACCAACCATTTTCTTAAAAGGCTGACTGACAGTAATGACTTCTTGGATGTTTATATTTTGGGAGGCATCTTCCCTAAAGAGAATGGTTACTTGATCTTTTTCCCGTTTGATTGATTCAACCCCTGCCTGTTTTCCATAAACTTTAAATCTGGAAACGGTCAGTAAAAAGTTCACTTCCCTCGGATAATCTCCGAAACGGTCAATCATTTCCTCTTGCAATTCTAAAATTTCCTCAAGGGTATCAATATTGCGGAAGCGCTTGTACATCTCAATCTTTTGATATCCATCGGAAATATATCGATCGGGAATATAGGCATCTATGCCCAAATCAATTTCAAGTTCCTGTTCTTCTTCCTCANGTTTTTCCCCTTTCAGTTTGCTAATTGCATCCTTCAGCATTTGCGAATATAGATCAAAACCTACGGACTCGATAAACCCACTTTGCTGGGCCCCTAAAATATTTCCAGTACCCCGAATAGATAAATCTCTCATCGCAATTTTAAAACCAGAGCCTAATTCTGTGAATTCCTTAATGGTCTGGAGCCGTTTTTCCGCAACTTCCGATAAGACTTTATCCCTTTGGTACGTAAAGTAGGCATAAGCCACTCGATTTGAACGACCAACCCGACCTCTGAGCTGATACAATTGGCTTAGCCCCATCCTGTCCGCATTTTCCACAATTAAGGTGTTCACATTAGGGATATCTACACCTGTTTCAATAATTGTCGTAGTAACCAGGACATCATTTTCTCCGTTCAAAAAGGACAAGATCACATTTTCCAACTCTGTTTCAGACATTTGACCGTGAGCATAGGTAACCCGGGCATCCGGAACAAGCATCGATATTTCTTCCGCTTTCCTCTCAATGTCTTCAACGCGATTATATAAATAATAGACTTGGCCTTCCCTTGCAAGTTCCCGTTCGATGGCTTCCTTCACAAGGGAGGGATTATGTTCCATAACATAGGTTTGAACAGGGAAACGATTTTCCGGTGGTGTTTCGATTACGGACAAATCCCTTACACCTAGCATGGACATATGGAGAGTTCTAGGAATCGGTGTTGCCGTTAAGGTTAGAACATCAATATTCGTTTTCATTTGCTTAATTTTTTCCTTATGGCTGACACCAAAACGTTGTTCTTCGTCAATGATTAGAAGCCCTAAATCGTGGAATTTTACATCCTTGGAAAGTAGCCGATGGGTTCCGACAACAATATCAATGGTGCCGTTTTTCAATCCTTTAATGGTTTCTTGTTGTTCTTTTCTTGTTCGGAAACGGCTTAAAAGCCCTATTTTAATTGGGAAATCCTGGAATCGTTCCTGCATGGTTTCATAATGTTGCTGGGCTAGAATCGTGGTCGGCACAAGGAATGCCACTTGTTTTCCATCAACGATCGCCTTAAAGGCAGCCCTCAAAGCAACCTCCGTTTTCCCGTATCCAACATCTCCGCAAAGAAGACGATCCATCGGCCGGGGACGCTCCATATCGCGCTTGATTTCTTCCACACTTCGAAGCTGATCTTCGGTTTCCTTATACGGGAAAGAGGCTTCAAATTCCCTTTGCAAGTCCGTATCCGGTGAAAAGGCATAGCCTTTTGTTGCTTGACGTTCGGCATACAGCTTGATTAAATCCTCAGCGATATCTCGAACGGAGGACTCCACTTTCTTGCGGACCCGTTTCCATTCCGTTCCCCCTAATTTATAAAGTTTGGGTTCCTTTCCTTCAGGAGCGACATATTTTTGCACAAGATGGATTTGATCCACCGGTACGAATAATTGATCGGTTCCTTGATACTTTATTTTCAAGTAATCGCGATGGATCCCATCAATTTCCAACGTTTCAATTCCTAAATATTTGCCGATTCCGTGATTTACATGGACGACATAATCACCAATATTCAAATCCGAATAACTTTTGATTCGTTCCGCATTTGAAAGTTTCTGTTTTCGGCTTTGCGATTTCTTCCTTCGGTTGACAAACAACTCATTTTCGGCAATGACCGCCAATTTATAGGTAGGAAGCTCAAAACCACCATTGATGGTGCCACGGACGATTTGTGCCTTTTGGGGCAATAATTTTTCCCCTTCAAGATTCATAACATATTCGATCGCATAATCATCAAATACACTTGCCAATTTTTCCGTCCGCTTCTCATTTTCACCCAAGAACAAAACGGTAAATCCTGCCTTCTTCCAACGTTCCATCTCATTTTTTAACAAATGCATTTGCCCATGGAAATTTTGCATTTGTTTATAGGCAATATTGATAATGTTTTGCGGGTTAGTATTTGGGACATGCCTCAGAAACAGCGAAAAATACAAAATCGGATAGTGGGAACGTTGCAAAATCCGGGTAATGTCATGGGCGATCTCCAAGTCGTGGACAATTTTCCCTTCTTCCAAAAGATTGGTTTTCCATTCAGCTTCTTCTTTATCCAAACTTTCTCTTATTTCATTTACCCTGCTAATCTCGTCGACACAGACAACCGTTTGAACGGGCAAATAATCTAGTAAACTTGCGGGGGACGAATAGGCTAATGATAGATATTTAAAGACCCCCTCTGGAACTTGACCATTTTCCAGTTTCTCCAAATCCTTTTTCATTTCCATAACCAATAACTCTTTCAAGTCCTGGTCTTTTATACTGGAAAGGGTTTTTCGTAATTTTTCTTCTAAGCCCCGAACTATAGATTCAAAATGTTCTGCCTCGAGAATATATTCATTTACCGGGGATATCACAACCTGAGGGCATTTATCAATGGATCGCTGAGTGTCGATTTCAAAATATCGGATGGAATCAATGACATTATCAAATAATTCAATCCGGATGGGATGTTCTTCGGTTAACGGGTAAATATCGATGATTCCGCCCCGTAGACTAAATTCGCCCGGGGATGAAACCATTTCGCTCCGGGTATAACCCATTCGGATCAATTTCTCTAAAGTTTCTTCGAGATCAATTTCATCGTCCACTTTCCATTCCAGCAAATACTTCTGCCATAATTCCTTCGGAGGCAATATTTTCCTAAGTCCCGCCAAAGGAACGATCACAATGCCTTGTTTGTTTTTGCTTAAGGCATTCAGCACTTCTATGCGCTGTGCCTTTAATTCCGGACTGGCAATGCTTAAATCGGCAATAACCAACTCATTGGCCGGATAAAGATATACTTTCTCCTCCGGATTTAACTGTATAAAATCATCATACAATTTCTGCGCTTGAAACAGATTATACGTTAGTACTAGAATCGGTCTGTTCGTTTTTTCATGTAGTGAAGTCATAAAAACAGTACGGGCACTTCCAGAAAGACCCGCTACCATTTGTTCCTTCAACTTTTCCTCGAGCCCACTGGCTATCGCAGATAAGTCCTCTTTTTCTAAAAAGGCTTGAATGATTCCTCTCATTGTTGCCTCCTCGCTTTATGTAGGCAATCTATTATTTACCTGAATTTATAAAATCTATTAGGAAAGTCCTAGTAAAATAAAGCAACAGAAAAACGCTTTGGAGACCCAAAGCTCAGTGGATTATATGGTCTATTTCATAATAAATCGGATTTTTTGATAATGATTCATGGCAATCTTCACATATCGATTTTACATGAATATTTCCCTCTGAATCATAAGAGATCATTTCCTGCCGCTCTTCATCCGACAAAATGTGGAAACCTAACTGTTCGGCGTGGACACTCTTTTCATCCAAGCTTCCAAGTTTCTGTCCACAATACCGACATTGGTAATGTATGGCCACTTTTGTTCATCTCCCTAAATTCGTTACTATATATAGGTTTAGCCATATAGGGAGAAGTTTATTCATAACTAGTATATCAAATTCCTTTTCGCCACATGTATTTATTTGTTATATATATTCATCACTTCTAAGAAAGGTTTCTCCAACCATAAAACACTCGCTTCCGCGGCACGGGAAATGGTTTCATCAACAAGTCCCTTTTCCTGCTTTCTGAACTTCCCTAGAACATGATCTACAGTTGTGACACCCAACTCAGGCCGACCGATACCAATACGGATTCGATTAAATTCTTGAGTTCCAATATGACTGATGATGGACTTCAATCCATTATGTCCTCCTGAAGATCCTTTATAGCGCAAACGAATTTTTCCAACCGGCAAATCCAATTCGTCATAAATAACCAACAAGTTCTCTGGTTCTATATCATAATAATCCATAATCGGACGAACGGCTTCTCCCGATAGATTCATAAAAGTCATTGGCTTCAACAATATTACCCTTTCCCCATTCTTCATTCCCATACCGTAAATTCCTTTAAACTTGGTATTGGCTAGAGGAATATCGAGCTTCCTTGAAAGGAGATCAATGACCTTAAAGCCAATATTATGTCTTGTTTCTTCATATTCTTTCCCCGGATTTCCTAGGCCGACAATTAGTTTCACTTTTTCTACCTCCCTTATTCAGTAAAAAGAGGTAACCCCGCATGGTTACCTCTTAATCATCAGCAACGTTTGTTTCTCTTCCTTCCAAATTCTCTGGTATCCCCGGTTCTTGTTCTTCACCAGTACTAATTTCTTTTTCCTGTTTAGGGGGCAAAATGGATGCGATGACGTCATCATCCCGGTGATTGAAGGTGAAAGGATACTTTTCTTTGATATCACCAACATAAATGGTTTCTCGGACCTTTAAATCAGTCACGTCAATTTCAATCCGATCAGAGATCTCTCCAGGACGACCAGTTACGGAGAGGGAATGAAGGGGCTGTTGCAAGACCCCGCCATCCTGCACTCCATACGCTTCGCCGACGAGGACGACCTGAACATCCGTTTCAATGGTCGTATTTTCATCCACTACCAAAAAGTCAACATGTTCTATTTCTTTTGAAAAAGGATGCCTTTGATAGTCGATAATAACGACCTTTTCCTCTCTTCCTTCTATATCTAGCAACCAGATCCCATTTTTCCCATGTTCCTCTAAGATTTTAATGAAGGATTTCCGATCGACGGCCAGGGGAATATTTTCTTTATTCTTGCCGTACAAAACTCCTGGTATTTGATCGTTATTTCGGATTTTCCTCAGTTCGGAACGGTTACCAGCTTTTCGCTTTACTGCCTGTAATATTGTCTCCATGGTGACACCTCTTTTTGAAGTCTTACTTTTGCTCTTATTAAGGTGCCCCCATGATGGCAATTTATGCAATTACTGTCGGCTGAGAGTGACCTCATCCATTTTAGAATAGGACACTGACGGATTTGTTTTCAAAAACACGGACAATGGCTTCTGCCAGAAGCGGAGCCACCGACAATTGCTGGATCTTTTCTATTTTCTTTTCTTCAGGCAAGCTGATGGAATTGGTAACAATCAATTCTTTAATGTTTGATTGTTGAATTCTTTCAATCGCAGGACCAGAAAGGACCGGGTGCGTACAGCAAGCATATACTTCCTTAGCCCCATGTTCGATGAGGGCATTGGCAGCTAGGGTAATCGTACCGGCTGTATCAATGATGTCGTCGATAATGATAGCCGTTTTTCCTTCGATGTATCCGATGATGTTCATGACTTCAGCAACATTCGGTTTTGGTCTACGTTTGTCAATAATGGCAAGAGGTGCCTTCAAACGGTCGGCCATTTTTCTTGAACGGGTTACACCGCCATGGTCCGGCGAAACAACGACAATTTCATCCAAATTTTTCTGCTCGAAATATTCGGCAAGAATCGGTACTCCCATGAGGTGATCAATCGGAACATCAAAAAAGCCTTGGATTTGTGGTGCGTGTAAATCCAATGTGATCATTCGGGATGCACCAGCGGTTTCAAGCAAATTGGCCACTAGTTTTGCCGTAATCGGTTCCCGGGCACGGGCTTTCCGATCTTGACGGGCATAACCATAGTAAGGCATAACCACATTTATGGAACGGGCCGAAGCTCTCTTAAGGGCATCAATCATGATTAGAAGTTCCATTAAATGCTCATTAACCGGCAAGCTGGTTGACTGGATAACGAAAACATCGCAGCCGCGAATACTTTCCTCAATGTTAATTTGAATTTCTCCGTCACTAAAGCGATTAACGGTACACTTTCCTAATTCAACGCCGATCAGGTCAGCAATTTCCTTTGCTAGCGCCCGGTTGGAGTTTAATGAAAAGATTTTCAGTTTATGATTGGGATATTCAATAGACATTGGTTAACCTCCATTTATTTCTTTTGCTTTAATTTTTCAGCATAATTGTCTTTATTGATTTGTCGGGCGCGGGCAATGGAAAGAGCATTTTTCGGTACATCATCGGTAATTGTCGATCCTGCCGCAATAAACGCCCCTTCGCCGACCGTTACGGGTGCAATCAGGTTCGTGTTGCAACCGATGAAAGCCCCGTCCTCAATGACGGTTTTATATTTATTCGTCCCATCATAATTCACTGTGATGGATCCGCAACCGACATTTACGTTACTTCCAACCTCCGCATCGCCAATATAGGAAAGATGGGAAACTTTACTTTGATGACCGATAACGGATTTTTTGATTTCAACGAAATTCCCAATACGAACTTCGTCATTGATATCGGATTTCGGACGAATATGGGAAAAGGGACCAATCTGGGTATAGGAGCCAATGACACTATCAAAGGCAACGGAATGATGGATTGTTGTTCCGTCTCCAACTCGGCAATTTACGATCTCTGAGTTCGGACCAAGCTTACAATCGGAACCAATTTCTGTTTCCCCTTTGAGAATGGTCCCAGGGTAAATAATCGTATCCTGACCAATTTTAACATTGGCTTCAATATAAGTATTGTCCGGATCTATAATTGTTACACCATTTCTCATATGGGATTCGTTGATGCGTCGCTGCATGATCTTCTCTGCTTGAGCCAATGCAACCCGATCATTGACCCCAATGGTTTCAGATACATCCTTTGTAGAATAAGCGGTAACTTTCCGACCCTCCTTCCGGAGAATTTCAAAAACATCCGGCAAATAATATTCTCCTTGGGCGTTGTCGTTCGATACCTTTTCCAATGCGGAAAATAAGTCTGCATTATTGAAGCAATACGTACCGGTATTAATTTCGGTAATTTTACGTTCTTCATCTGTGGCATCTTTATGCTCCACAATTCTTTCCACATGACCCTTTTCGTTTCTTACTACCCGACCATATCCGGTTGGATCATCCACAATGGTGGTTAAAACGGTCATTGCCGCCTGTTCTTCCTCATGGTGCCGGAGGAGTTTTTCAACCGTTTCGGCCGTTAATAAAGGGGTGTCTCCGCAGACGACGAGGGTAGTACCCTCTTTATCCTTTAAGAGGCCTTTCGCTTGACTGACGGCATGGGCCGTTCCCAATTGTTCCTTTTGGAGGACAAATTCCGTTTTACCTTCCAACTGTTTCTTGACTAACTCTGCTCCATGGCCTATTACTGTGACAATCTGATCGGCTCCAATTGCCGATACTGTATCAATCACATGTTCAACCATTGGTTTCCCGCAAACCGGATGTAATACTTTATACAGCTTGGACTTCATTCTGGTTCCCTGTCCAGCAGCCAATATAATTACATATCGTCCTGACATACAATAGGCCTCCAATTAGCTTTGATCAACAGCTTTTTATCCATTTATGAATATATCTTAAATCACAGCCGATTTCAAGAAAAGGGAAGGATTGTTTACTGGGTAACAATTAGGGGTAAAAGAAGAGGAATGGATATGGGGTGAAAAAAAGAGCCTTACTCATTTTAGTAGGCTCTCGGTTGTTTTATGAAATTCAATTAAGATGCGCCAGCTTCTTCTAACTCAACTTCCAACTCCCCAAGACGGTGATATTCGTTTAACACCGCTTCTTGTATCTTTCCTCTAGTAGCAGAGTTGATTGGATGGGCAATATCTCTGAATTCTCCATCCGGAGTTCTTTTGCTGGGCATAGCAACAAATAACCCATTGTTACCATCAATAACCCGGATATCATGGACGACAAATTCATTGTCCAAGGTTATGGATGCAATGGCTTTCATTCTCCCATCCGTGTTGACGCGACGTAGTCTTACGTCTGTTACTTCCATTTGTACTTTCACCACCTTCAAGAAGACTTATAATATCTTTTCTACATGGAGAAAATATTTCCTTCAAAATTTAAAATTTTTTTTAGAATTTTTTTCAGACTAGTAAAAACATTATAGTAGGTTACAAAAAAAA
>NICF_comb_assmDRAFT_10000554_pt1 | contig 31569 bp, 35 predicted proteins | sample NewIslPassag4_SG_FD_11279 | JGI IMG/M metagenome (IMG submission 11279)
AGCCATACTTTTTCATCAGGTCTCTCACAGGTTACCAATCCTTTCGTCGTCTACTCTGTGAACTTGCTGAAGACTTTCGCCAGCTCGGCGCTCATGGCTTCGCCAATGACTTTCCCAACATCTTCGATGCTCTGCTGAATCAGGGCAAGGTTTACCCGGACGCTATCATCCAGAATATCACATGCGTCCAACGGGACGGAGATTTGGTATTCGGCGTCCTTCGTCTTGGTTTTGGACGCTACCAGCGTTGTGCCGCCGTTCTTTGCATTGAGCAGTTCTTCCTTTGTTGTGTACACCATAAGGTTAACGCCTGTCTTCTTCATTCCTCATATCCCCTTTCGTTAGTGAGAAGGGCTTCCGAAGTGGAAGCCCCTGTTTACAGCTTAATGACGTGGTTCACATGCCCGCAAAAGTCGCACTTCTTCGTTCCACCGTTTCCAAGGCGCTGGTAGGTGACTTCCTTTTTGCAGTTGGTGCACTTAATGGCTTTCTTGCCGTCCTCGTTGATGTACTCTTCCGTTTCGGAAGGCTGTGCGGGAGCGTCCAGCTTCAGCTCCCCGTCCTTGGTGAACAGGTTGTCGGCGTGTGTCGCGGTCTCTTCGGAGCTGGCAACCTCTTCGGAAGAGTATGCCGCCATGTCTTCGTCCACCAAGAACTTGGTGTAGTCCAGCACCCCGGCTTCCACCAGCGCAAGGAATCCCTCTTCGGTCACGCCCTGCGGCACCTTCCGGCTGTCGATTCGCACCACGTTGTCCTGCTCGTCGGCAAACTCCCATATAGCTTCTGGCGGGCACGGTTCGTAAGTTGCCACCGCCATGCCTTGGTGTCTGTCGTCCCAGCAATGTTGAAAGAACTCGCAATACTGCACTTTTCCGGTCTTGTGTCCCCATGAGCACGGGAAAGCGTTCGGCTTGTCGGCGCAACGGGGAAGATGCTCCCGGAAGATTTGGCGAACCGCCTCCAAGTCTCCGCGCTCCTGCGCCTCACGGAGGGCTTCCCTGACGTTCCACAGGCGGGTCAGACGCGGTACTACGCCCTCCCGGGTGGCGTCCCCGAAGAATCGCCCGGAGTCAATGACCACGCGCACTTGGTCTTCGGTCTGCTCTCCGTGGATGTTGGGGTCGAATTTGTACTCCACCCCATCATGGAAGTCCTTCCAGACAATCTGCACTTCCACCACGTCATTGTTTTCCTTGTTCTCAATGTAGATGGAGCCGTACGGCGTATTGAGCATGTACATGTAGAAGCTGATTTGGTCAATGTACCCTTGGATGTCGGAGATGTCGCCCTGCTCTTTGATGCGCTTGAATCCCCACGGGTTCATGGTCTTGATGTCTGCCACCATCCGAAGCGGTTCATAGCTCTCCGAAAGGTTTCCGTTTTCGTCGAACAGCCCAATGGAGTTGGCGTACGCTTCGTCAATTTCCACTTCGATTTCCCACTTGCCCGTCTCTTCGTTGAAGACGGAATGGACGGTGGCGTATCCCAGCGCATGGGCGCGGATGATGTTGATGTCCAGCTCCCCATCGTAGTGCCCCGCCCACTCCCACGGGAATTGCGACAGGTATTCGTCGTCCTTGGACGACAGGCGTTGCTCCATGGAAAGAAGACAACCCATCTCTTCCCATGCCTGTTGGTAGCGGTCGTGTACGTAGTCGCCGTTCTCCAACTGCCGAAGATTCCGCGCCGACTTCTCCTGCTTCGGAAGTTGATGGGCGAAGAACCCGTAGATGATTTTCCGGTCGCCGCTTCCCAATTCGGAAGCCCGGAAGTACTCCTTCGCGCCGTTGGCTCCCACCTTATCAAGATACTGTCCCTTCACGTTTTCCTTGTGCTTCCGCTTGGCGACTTGGAAGTTGTCCATTGCCTGTACTAACACGCTTACCAGCTCCTTTTTCTCGGCTATGTTCGTACTTTATTCTACCCTTACGGTGTCCAAGTGTCAACAACTTTATACAAACGCGAACAACTTAGGGCTTCGGAAGGGGAAGGCATTGTGCCTTCCCGACTCTCCTTACACCCCCGTATGACCGAATCCGCCGCCACGGCTGACGCTCTCATCCACCTTGCCCTCCACAATCTCCAGTGGGCGAATCACTTCCGCAAAGACCAGTTGGGCAATGCGCTCCCCTTTTCGGATGAGCACGGTTCCCCGGGGAAGCTCCAGCGGGAGCAGGCGGTCAGGGAACAGGTCTTTCAGGGACGAGATAGGCACCACGTTCCCCTTCAGGTCGTACACGTCCGAACTGGTATTGATGGCGAAGTCAGCGTCTTCCACAATCTCCACACTGTCTTCCGAATGGTCAATTATCCATCGCTTATCCTTGTTGAAGTCGTACAGCCGTTGCGCGGTGTTTGTCAGGATGATGCCCACTTCATCGGTGTAAAAGTTGTCGATGGTGCCCGGCGCGTTCGCCACCCGAAGGGACGTGTTCAGACTTACGCCGGAGCGGGGTCTTGCTTGGCACTCCCAGCGGTAGCCCAACTCATGGAAGGGGTGGCGTGGAATTCCCATTTTGAAGCCCAGCTTCATCAGCACCGTATTTCCGGGTTCCAGCAAAACGGACTTCGTAGCGTATACGTCCATGCCGCTGTCGCCTTCGGAAGCATAGGTGGGAATCACAGCGTCTTCTGAAAGGCGTTCAATGATGAGCCTCGGCATGCACGGTGCCAACGCCGCACAGTCTTCGCGTGTCTTCCGCCACACCATGTCTTGGTACTTAAAGATGCCCTTGTTCATGTTACCAGCTCCTTTGTTTTGATGGACAGGGAGCCTTTCGGATCCCATTACCACTATACACAGGCTTTCCGTAAAATTCTAGCGTACCGGACAAGCTCCACCCGCGCACTCGATGGCTTCCGCCAAGCTCATTTCTTGGTCTTCAAATTGTCCGGTGCTCATCAGGATGTGGTACAGCTCATGCGGCTTCCACTGGATTTTCTTGATAGCCTCTTCGTACCATTCCTTCGTCTTCGGCTCATATGGCGCTTGCACGTACCCATGTCCGCTGTAGGGGAGCAGGGACGTGGACTTAATCCGCATGCGGTACTGCTCCAGCAAGGGGCGAATCTTCGGCTTCTCATGTTCATGGAACGTGATGGTGCAGGACACCATGTTGTCTGCCCAATACACGCACAGGAACGCCTGCATGGCGAATTGTTCCTCAATCGTGATGTCTTCACAGCTTCGGAAGTCTTCGTACTCCGCTGTCGGAGCCATGACGGGGAACTCAATCACATGAGAACCCGGGTTTTGCGCGGCAGGTTCGGTATGGTAGCCGCACATCTCCGCCAGCTTCAGAAGCGGGTCGTTGGATTGCACCCGGATGCGGCGGATTCCATAGCGGAAGTAGTGGTGGTGCACACCCGGCGACACAAACGGCAGAAGCGCTACCGTACCACTCGGTTTTACCGTGGTGCGCTTCAGGGATGGCTTTACTTCGTATCCCAGCGCCTTCGTAAGGATGGCACTGTACTCGATGTCGGCTTGCACCACAAGCTTGTACATGCGGTCGATTTCCGCCACCAAGTCCGGGTTGTAATCCGGCTCACAGACTTCCTCTTCTGGGTCATACGCTGGCGGTACGTTGCCGTGGTAGTAGTCAAACGGCACATCGTCCGTCAACCATACCATGTCGTGCCATTCCGACTTCCGATACACCTTCCAGCCCCGAATAGCACCCTTGCCGTACTTCATCAGCACCCAATCCGCAAAGCCGGACAGGGAAATGCCCAAGCGGCGGTTGCGTTGAATCACTTCACGGGAAAGCTCCCATTCATACGGGCTGAAGGTCACGCGCTTCGCGTAGTGCACCATGTACGGCAGAACTTCCACCGGGTCGATGCCCATGCGGTGCATGACAGGCAGGAACAGCTCCACCAAGTTGCACGGCTCCCCGGATTCCAAGCTGATTTCCATGCACGGGTTGCCACCACGGGCTTTGTCTAGCATTTCCCGGTAGCCGTCAATGATTCTTCCGAAGTTCTGCATCAGCCAGCGGTTTAGCACACCCGGCTCCCCGTTCGCTTCGATACCGCCACTGATAAAGCCGTAATTGTAGCCCCGTGGGTCGTCAATGACCACGGAGTTGTTGGACGCCCAGCGGTGGTTGTTCTGTGCCCATACTTGATAGCGGGCATTGTCGATTTCTTCCTGTGTGTATCCCTGCGCCAGCAGTTCTTCATCGGAGTGCTGGTACTGCTCCCATGTACCGTCTCCACGGTCACGCCAGCCGCCCAGCCATGTGTACAGCTTGTAGTTCTTCAGGTCGATAAAGGACTGGTCATACGGACTTGCCAGCGCCACTTCAGCAGTACGCCGCACGTTGCCCGCTACTACACAACGCCCGGTCGCATTGTGCAGGTCGGTGCAGGCTTCGGAAGTGAGCTTTTTGCCCACGAACTTGTTGAAGGTTAGGCAGTAGAAGTGCAACAGCTCCAGCAGGGGAGCGCTTCCGCTTGCCACGCCGCCGAAGCCCCGGATGGGCGTCCCGCGTTCGCGGACTTCGGAGAGGTCAATCAGGAGGTCAACGTCCATTCCTGCATAGTGCTCGTCAATGGTGACCACCATGGCTTCCGCCCAGCCTTCGCGGCTGTCTGCCACGGTCAGCTCCACGATTCTCCGCTCTTTTCCATCCTTCGGAAGCTCATAGGGCACATTCAGCCGTGCGCCTACCTTCTTTGCCATAGCCTGCACTTCCGGGAAGTCCTTATGTTCAGGATTCAGGTAGAAGTACAGCTCCACCCGGTTTTTCGGGGCGGGGATTTCCGCAAGGTCTTCCTCTTCCACGGAGAAGCCCACGCCGCCGCCCTTCATTGCCATGTCAAACAGGAAGACAAACGGGTAGGACACTTTCTTTTCGTACGGGTCGATGGTGTAGCGGGTGAAGATTTTGCTGGTCTCGCCGTAGTGCCACGGGCGGGTTGCCACGTACCAGCAGTTATTCATGGAGTCCCCGGAGCGCTTGGCGAACTCGGAACCGCTCATCCAAAGCCCACGCCCGGGTGGCGTCCATACAAGGTTCCATATCTGCTTAAACAGCGTTTGCCCGTATTCCTGTGTCACCAGCGGGTCTTCCTTGATGATGTTCAGGTTCCCTTCCACTACCCGGCGAACCACTTCCGTCCACTCTTCGGTGCGGACGCTCGTTCCATCCGGTCGCTCCACCCGCCTTGCGTAGGTGCGCTTGAACGTAAACCAGCCCAGCTCACCCCACTGCGGTTCCTTGCCTACGTACTGGGCAATGAAGTCCTCATCCAGCAGGAACGGCTTCTCCGCCAAAACATTTTGAACCTTACGAAGGTCGATGGTGCTGAATTCGTTAGCATCCACCGCCGCCATGACGCGCAATTCAAAGGGAACGATGTTCCCAACTTCCAGCTTTTTGTATGAATCGGCGTATGCGCCGTCTGCATGGTCTTCGTAAATCACCTTCATAGCTATTTCCCCCTGTCCAATTTCGTCCTTTGCAAAAGCTTCCAACAGCACAACCCGATGCCCACGCTATCCCATACATGGTCGGGTTGCCGTGCCAGCATGGTGCTGGCTTCAGGAAGCTGGGTGCATACGTAGTGCTGAACCTGTTGCTTGTTCACTCGCATGGCACCCATGGTCACTTTCTTCCAGTAACCGTTCTCGTAAATGGCAACTTCGTAGCCCAACTCGCGCCCCAAAATGCGGAAGTGCTCGGTCAGCCACGCCATTTCCTTGTAGGTTTTTCCTACGAACTTCCCCTGCTCGGTGAAGTCCTCTATTGCAATGTGTGTAGGGTCTGCTTGCTGGATAACTTTCCGGGCTTCCTCCCCGATGTAGTCGATGCGGTCGCGTACGCTTCCGAAGCTCTTGTCAGTCTTAATCATGCGGAAACCTGACAAACCCTTTGTGTTGTACTTCAGGTTCCCGACAATCATGGAGCAGGCGGTGTTCGCCGTCCCCATATCGAAGGAAAGGATTCTCACCGTTTCCATACAGTCACCACGCTTTGTCGAAAAGTTGGGTGGTATAATGGGCAATAAAAAGGGGCATACTGCACCCATACAAGCATACACTAGAACCATCAAGGGTTCGGAAGCACCCGTTCCCGCACAACAGCGAGAATTTGGTTCGCCAAGTCGGTCTCGTCAACATTGGCGTCCAGCACCACGTATCGGTCGGACTTGGACGCAAGGTGAAGGATGCCACGCTTCACCTTCGCAAAAAAGTCCTCCCCCAACTGCTCTATGCGGTCTTCATTGGGAGATTGTCGGTAAGTGGTTCCGTCCAAGACAATCGTTAGGTCAGGAAGCAACGAACCAGTTGTCGCGTGATGCAACCGCCACAGAAATGCGGTTTTCCACCCTCTGCCGTTGCCCTGATATACTAACGTAGAGTCGAAGTAGCGGTCACTTATGACAATCTTCCCCGCCTTCAGCGCGGGCTTCAGAACTTCCTTGTAGTGCTGTGCCCGGTCAGCCTGATACAGGAACAGTTCTGTTGCCTTTGAAAGCTCCTGCTCTTTTGGTCGGGGAGTCAGGAGTATTTCCCGAATTTGCTTGCCCAACTCCGTTCCCCCGGGTTCTCGGGTAAGCACGACATCATATCCAGCGCTTTTCAGGTTCTCGTACAGCCGTTGGGCTTGGGTACTCTTACCAAGCCCTTCTGCTGTGCTTTCAAACGTGATGAAGATTCCCTTGGGTTTTCGCATGTTTCAGCGCTCCTTTCGTTCCTTTTTCAGCGGTGGGTTCCCACTATACATGGGTTTCCGGCAGAATTCTAACGGTACCCCTTCGCAATCTGCCGCACAAGCGTTTCGTAGAAGCGCGGAAGGTGCGGCTCGATGGCTTTCACCATTTGCGTGGCTACCTTGCCGATTTGCGGCTCCGCTTCCCGCCCATTCGGAGACAGCTCGGCGGAGCGCTGGCGGGCAACGTGCCATACCGAACGAAGATTGAAGGAGTGAACGGATTCCACCGCCCGGTACTCCCCAAGCCTGCGCCGCGCTTCCTGTCGTTTTGCTCCCCGCTCGATGGCGTCTACATAGCGTTGAAGGTCGTGCGCCACGTCCACTTCCACAAACTCCTTCCGAAGCTCTTCCGTGGTGCAATCGTCAGGGAAGATGATGGTCAGCCCGTGCTTTACGTAGTCCACGTAACGCCCGCTCTCGTAGTTCTTGGAGTGCCCTACCCGATAGCGGTTCATCTCTCCTTCAGTGGCGCGGTCAAAGATGCACTCGTAGACGAAACTCACCAGCTCCAGCGGTTCGCCGTGCATTTGCTCGAACCCGTATTTCTCCACCACGCCGGGCTTGCTCGGCGTTTTGTAGTTCTTCTCAAACGCCTTGACCAAGATGGCATCCATGGAGTACCCTTCCAGAAGGTCGATACAATGGGTCACCCCAATCAGGTGGGCTTGCGGCTCCACAGAAAAGATGCGGAGCGTCCTGCCTTTGTACTCCCATTCCTTTTCCAGCTTTTTGCCCCAGTCTCGTTGAGGCAAATTGCTTAAATCCAGCACACGAATACCCCCTTTCCTTCGGATTTCCCATGTCGGTTTTACCATTTTAGCATGGGAAATTTTCTTCGTCTCTACAAAGAGAAAGGCTTCGGAAGCGAATTCCGAAGCCAAAGTGTAGGTGGAGAGGAAGCCTTATTATTCAAAGTGAAGGAACTTCTCTTCGTAGTCTTCATACAGCTCCACCACGCCGTATTTCAATCTGAAGTAGCGAACCACCGGGGCGTGGGCGGGAACCAGTGACTTCAGTTCTTCCCGTTCGTAGAACCCTTCCATCCGGGACAGCTTGCCGATGATGTCCGGGTTGATTACCAACGTCTTGGGAACTTCCGAAGTCCAGAAAATGTAGTTTTCCATGAACTGCGTCAGGTCAGTAAAGAAGCGGTCAAGCAGTTCCTTTTCCAGCACGGGTGTCAGTTGGTCACCCACGGGTCAGCCACCCCTTCGCAAGGTACTCTTCAATCAGGGCTTGGGCTTCCACCCACGTAATAAAGCCCTTGGTTACAACTTCGTGACCGTCCACCCAGCGGTAGCCGCCTTCCGCCACCCACGCGCTCAGTGTTTTGCGGTTCTCATTCATCCGTATCACCACCCTTCACCACATCATATCTCACGAACGTGTAGCACTCCCCGGTCTTGCGCCCTTCGGAATCGTACACAGGCATTGTCTTTGTATCCAAGCCTACCACGTCCCGCTCATCCACGTCCACATGAATGTTCATGTACGGATAGTCCCTGCGCCCTTCCTTCGACACGCCCCACGCCACCCGTCCGGCGCGGTACTTCTCCAACTCTTCGGTGCTCATGTACATGTGAATTCTCATTCCTTGTCACCCTCCACCGCGTACCCTTGGTCGATGAACTCCTGAACCTTCCTTCCCACTTCTGCTTGAACCTTCACAGTATCCTGAACGCTCATAGTCGTTGCGCTCCCTTCGGAAGCTGGAATCGAAACCACCCATCAGGCGATTTCGATGCCAGCCAGTTTGTAGTAGTGCTCGTACGGCGCAATCATGTCGTAGGTTACATCCGTAGCCTCTTTCTTCTCCTTCTTCGGCTTCACGTAGGCGGTTCCATCCGGCTTGAACTTGATGTCCAGCGCGGTGTCCCATGTTGCACCGATAGCAGGCTCGGAGATGATGGGCATGATGTCGCTGAAGCCTTCGATGTGGCGCTCCATGACTTCCTTCATGAACCGGGCACCTTCGATGCCGTACTCCACGGGCACTTCCGCCTGAAGCTCGTCGTGGATTTGCATGATGAGCTTGAACCACTCCGGCGCTTCCCGCTTCATGTTCACCATGGCAAGACGGATAAGGTCTGCCGCGCTTCCTTGAATCGGCGTGTTCATGGCTTTGTTCTCGCCCTTCTGCCGCACCCACTTGTTCGGATGGTTGATTTCCGGGATGGGTCGGCGGTGCTTGAACATGGTCTCCACGTAGCCATTCTGCCTTGCGAAGGCAATCATGGACTGGGCGTACTCACGCACTCCGGGGAAGGTGTTCATATAGTCTTCGATGAACTGCGCCGCCTGCTCCACCGTCATGCCCATCTTCGGGTCTTTTGCCAGCCCGTACTCGGTCATACCATAAACTAACGTGTTCCCCATACTTTCGTATGGCACAGACTATACCTTCTAACGGTGAAAGTTCTTGTGAAGTTCGTGCCGCTTTGCATGACAGCTTCGACAAAGGACTTCAAGGTTTTCAAGCTCGTTATTTTTGCGATTTCCGTCTTTGTGGTGGACGCATATGTAGTGTTCGGAACCACACTCCATACAGTTTCTTCCGTAATGATCTAGCGCCATCTTCTTGTATGCGCCGATACCACTCTTCCATGCGTTGTTATTCTTACCAGCTTGATTGTACCCTTTCCGTTCGTAAGTCCTTCGGTGTCGCTCGGAACACCGTTTCCGGTTTAACTCCCGTTGACACCCTTCACAATACTTTTGTCTGTTGCTGTTCGGTTGATAGCTTGCACCGCACATGCTACAGACTTTCGGATTGCTCGTAACATTTTTCCTCATGCTACCACCCCTGCAATCCGATTTTAACACCGTTAGCCCACCGTGTAAACGAACTCGGTTGATTTGGCTTCGGAAGCCAGTCGGTTCGTTATAAGTCGTTACACTGGCTTGGGGAAGCCAGCACGGGATTGCCCACGGCTTTACGTTTGGGTTCCCCCGTTTTGAGTGGGTTTTACTTCGGCTCAGTTTACACTAACCGAAGTTGACCGCCTTGGCGCGGTAGCGGAACGGCTTGTATTTTTCTTTGACTTCCTCCACCGCACAGTCCAGCTTGAATACTTTGTGAGCAACCCAGCTATGCAGGTCGCCGCCGGAAGCCAGCGTCTTAATCATTTCCTTCTCGTTGGCGAACCACGCCAGCACCTTCAGCTCAATCTGGCTGTAGTCGGAACCGATGTACCACGTCAGCCCGGAGAGCTTCTTCTCCGTGATAATGTGCACGGGCTTCGTAAACGGGTTCAGGTGGCTGTAGTCACCGTTCGGGTCGTATATCGGAGCCACGAAGACACCCCGGATGCCCATGGGGTCGTTATCCGCCCGTGGGATGTTCTGAAGGTTGGGCTTTTTGGAGCTGTACCGCCATGTGGACACCAAGTTGATGTTGGTGTGGAGCTTGTCGGTGTCCGTGCGGCAGTACGGAAGCATGCCGTTGACGTAAGTAGAGAGAATCTTGTCGTACTTGGATTTCTCCTTCAGAATTTCCATAAACTTGCTGTCGCCGCTGTAGGCGTCAATCAGCCTGTCGATGGTCTTGGCGTCCGTGCTCGGCAAGCCCGTGGTCTTGGAGCGCTCGATGCCCCGGGTGTCCATCTTCAGAACGTGGTAGAACAGCCATTGCTTGTGTTGAACGGAACCCCAGTTGAAGGGCTTCGCGGTCTTGATTTCCAGCGCTACGTGCTCCCCGCGCCATGTGCCCATTCCGTACACCCCAGCGGGTACAATCACGTTGCCCTCATCATCCGTTCCGGTGACTTCGGAAGTAAGCTCAACCAGCGCATCGTACAGCAGGGGTTCCAGCCCTACCCAGCGGTCGGCTCCCGGCGTCCACTTGGCGATAAGCTCCCGCACCAGCGTGGCGTGTGCCGGGGTCTCTGGCTCCCCTTCCAGCCCTTCCAGTGCGATTTTTGCCACCTTCTCCATTCCCATCAGCTTTTCGCGGCTGATGTGCCAGCCCGCCAGCTCCATCTCCCCGACAACCATCATGTTTGGCACGTCCAGCTCGTACAGAACGTCCAGCAACCCTTCTGCTTCGCACATTGGCAACAGCTTGAAGTACAGCCCCAACGCCCAGTCGGCGTCTGAACAGCCGTAGTCGATGGTCGTTTTGTCCACGGGCAGTTCGTTGAAGGTGCGGTATCGGCTTTTCTTCTCCATCTTCGGAAGTCCTTTTTTGGCTCCCGACTTGTAATACTCCCCGGTAGGCTCTTCCCATTCCACCTTGCCGACAGTTTCCTTGAAGCTCTTGATGTCGTCCACATGGATGAGACCGTGCACCATGCCGTCTGAAGAGGCGAGAAGCGCCTTGGCGGACGGCTTCAGACCAACAATAACCTCCCAGCCATCGTTCGTCTCCTGTACCGTCTCGGGAAGCGCCAGCGCCTTGACCATAAGCATGGTGTCCATGATTTTGCGGGTTGAGGTCTTCGGAAACATGTCGATGCCCAACAGAAGGCTGATTTGATGCTCGAATTTGATGTTGTGGGCAATGATGAGCACGTCCGGGTGCTCCAGAACGGGCTTCAGGAAGTTTTCCACCAGCCATTCCTTATCCCAGTTGGCTCCGTAGTTGTCGTGCCCGACAGGCAGGTACACCGCCATGCCGATTTTGTACGCAACCGATGCCCCTACCAGTTCGTGGTCTTGCGGGTCGGTCGTCTCGTCGTCCGGGTCGCCGTCCGTCTCGTAGTCCAAGGAACAGATTTGCGCCTTGATGATTTCCGCCTTCAGCCACATGAGCTTATCCACGTCATGCTTGCCAAGCGCGATGTAGCCGTCCGGGATGGGCTTCGCAAGGACATTTGCTCCGCCCTTCAGAAGGGCTTCCGCCTGCCCCTTCTGGAGCCGTGGCGGCAGGACGATTTTCTTCTTCGGCGGTGCCATAATTGCTTGCTTGGCTTCGGAAGCAGGCGTATCCGCTACGCTCTTCGTGGCGGTTCTCGGCGCGGGCTTTCGCGGGAACTTCTCCATCGTTTTCTGGATTTCTGCCTCCACTTGCGCCGCCTGTGCGTAGTCTTCCGGCGTACCGATGGGCGGCATGCCGATGGATGCCCCGTAGGATTGTTCGTACTGCTCCTTTGGCGTTTGTACCTGCACGGGAGTGTTCTTTCTCGTCACTCCCACCAGTCTTTCGCTGTTGAGGGGGCTACCACCTTCCGAAGCTCTACCACTTTTTTGCTCCGCTATCTTTTTCTTCAGCTTCGCCAAGCTCACACATACCAGCTCCTTATCTCTAATCAATTCCACCAGCACGTCCCCGTGACAGTCGTGCGGCTTGCAAAAACAGCCCAGCGTCTTTCCTTCCAGCTCCGACAGCGATTCCAAAAGCTCCGGCTGGGTCAGTATCCACTCCCGGTACTTCCGAATCGCTTCCTCCCGAGACTTCACCCGGTACAGCGCCTTCGTCCCCGCTTTGTGGGAGAATGGGTTCCCCCATTTACTCCCGCGCCCTATGTACACGTCATAAGGCTGTAAGCGAAGGTTCACAACACGGGTGGTCATTGAATCAGTCCTACAAGCCTGTCGTTCGCCCATCGTGGTGGTGCGGATACGGCAGGTTGTTTTTGTACCTGCCCGCCCGGAAGTGCTCCAGCATAACATCATAACCGTTCATTCTCCACACACCCTCTCCAGATATTTTTCCCTTAGCTCCAGCATGCGCGGCGTTGGCATGTAGTACTTTTTGGATTCCCGCCGCACCAGCCCGTGCTCCCGGAACTTCTTCAGTCGGTGCAAAATGGGCTTGTCATGATAGCCAAGGTCATTGTAGATGTCTTGGGCGGTACATATCCCTTGGTTGCACAGGTACAGGATGAGCTTCCGGGTGATTTCCTTGCTCTCCTTCTTCGCGGTCGGGTGGAGTGTTGCCCGGATGAAGAGCACTTCCTGCACCGTCAACGGCTGTAATTCCTTGTGCTGGGAACCAATCGCCTTCAGCTTTTCACACTTCTGCTGGTACTCGGAAAGGATTTCCAAAGGCGTCTTCACCGTGTCCGCTCCTTTCTTCGGTATGAGTTCGTACTGTATGCTACAAGTATAACCAAACGTGAACAACTTTACAAGGAGGAAAAGGAGCCAATCACTTGGCTCCTTTTCCCAACTGCCGCCGGGCGGCGTAGACTCTTCCTATCGCTTCCCGTAGCAAAGGCTCCGTAATACCGTTTTCCTCCTGCTTGCGGTAGACGGCTTCCATAAGTGATTCCGCCATGCGAAGCGCTTCCACCGGGCACAGCTCGAACTCCGGCTCCCCGGACACCTTGGAAATGAGCTGAACCACTTCCGTGCACCCGTGGTCACATATTAGGTAGTCCGGGTACTTCGCACCTTCCCGTGGAATGGTTCGGTGCTCCCAGCCGCTTTGGAAGCCGCCTACCTTCGGAAGGCTATCGTCTTTCTCTATAACCATACCCCACCAGCTCCTTTACGTGTTCAAGTATTCAATGAACTTCGGAAGCTTCCGAAGCCCTTCCCGCGTCCGTTTAATCATGCTGTGTTTGGTCAGAATGTGCAGACGTGTGTTCACCTGTGAGCGGTCAAAGCCTAGCATGTCGATAATCTCAGCAGGCTTCAGGATGTCGTTCCGGCGGAACAGCTCCAGTATCTCCTGCGATATCGTGGCGTTGTCGCCAAAGTCCAAGTCCTCCAGCGCCTTAGTGACCGTAGCGCGTTCCTCTTCGGTCAGCTCAGACTCTTCCTTCGACTTGGCGCTGTACACGTCTAGTCGGGCGTTCTTGTTGTCGTAGACCACTTGGATGAAGTCCACCACGTAGTCTACATGCTCCGGTGTCACAACCACCTTTTCGTGCGTCTCATCGGTGCTGTGCACCAGCGCCGCCAGCGCAATCGACATACGCGCCAGCTTCTTCCGAAGGTCGGCTGGTTCCATGAGCGGAATGTCTTGGGCGTATCCGTACTTGTCGGAAAGCTCATCTGCCCGCTTCAGGATGCGCTTCATGGATTTGTCGGGAATCTCAATCTGTTCCGGCTTGCGGCTCCACGCCCACAGAATGGAGTTGCGGAGCGCTTCCGAACTGATAAGCTGGGTCTTCGGCTTCTCGTACTCGGTGTTGAGAAGCGACTTCGGAATCTCACCGGACTGGAGAAACACCGCCAAGTCCAAGCGCCGGATGTCCGCCGGGGAAGCGAACAGCGGCTTCAGGGATTCCACCCCGTGGGTGAAGTGCGAAAGCGTCCGGCGGTTCGCCGGATTTGTCAGAAGAATCAGGCGCACACGGGCATTGGTCTCGGTATTCACCGTGCGGTCTACCCTCAGAATCCCCGTGGTGCGGGCTTCCGTAATCTTCCCGAAGTCCTCCGGGTTCATCTCGCTGTATTCGTCAATGGCAAGGAGCTTGCGGTCAGACAGCGGATATTTTCCCCATGTGATGAACCAGCGCTCTCCCAACTGCTCCAAGCGATACACCAACCCGGTACGGCTGGAACCTTCCCCGGACACCATGTTCCCCACGCCTGCAAACTCCATGATGTTGTTCACAAGCTGGGTCTTCGCCTGCCCGGAGTCACCCACCAAGATAATCTCCATCCAGCCGCGCTTTTCCATCTGCCCTTGGAAGTAGTAGTGCAAGCAAGAGTGGTAGGTCATGAGGGTCGCCAAGTGCGGCTCAAAGCGCTCCCGCACGAAGGTTACGTTATTTACCAAGTCGTCGATGATGAGCGTCACCCGGTCGTCCAACTCTTCGCCCGGTGCCACTTGGAACACTTTGAACTGCTCGATGATTTCCGGGGTCAGCTGGAACTTGGAGATACTGTCTTCCTTAGGCGTGTGTTTCTGGCTCAGAATGGTCGCCATGGCATTGCGCGGGTGGCTGTAGACGTACCCTTCAATCTCGTAATGCTGGTTTGCCGCCGGGATTTGGTCGGGCTTGCCCACGGCGTAGATTTTCCGGCTGACGTACTCGTTTCCGTCTTGGTCTACTTCGGAAGTCGTTCCGTCACTGTTCTTCACCGTGTTCACCCGGTCAGCCATCGGAACCACCAAGAGTTCGGTCACGTTTTCCGTCTCCAGCACTTCGGATTGTACCTTTTTGCAGGACGCATGGCTGTGGTGGAACAGGATGCCCTTCATCTGCGCGTCATTTTGGTTGCAGGCTTCAATAAGGAAGCGCTCGTTTTCATGGAACTCGCGCTCGTACAACCCGGAGTAGTCGTGCATGATGCAATCCTTGTCGCAAAACGGCTCATGGTGGCACACATACCGTACCTTCTTCGGTACGATATAGGGAGTGTCCATTTTACCGCTCACCAAAGCGTCGAAGGCAACTTTCTTGCCCGTCAGGTCAGCATTGGCGGTCTTCGCAAGGTGCATGCGCTCGGCTGGCTCTTGGTCAATGGCGTGGTCTTCATGTGCCGGGCATGCCCTTCCCGCGCACGGCACCGCTTCGTAGTCCTTGCCCTTGCGTTCCCCGTGCAGGGAGCGGATAAACGCACAGCCAAAGTGGTACTTGTCGTCGTTGTAGATCGTCTTCACGCATGAAATGGTGGACGCTCTCACTTCGGAAGGAGAACTGGAGGTCATGGACTTCGGAATCTTCTCCGCCCACTTCGTCAGAATTTCGCACGTCTCCTGAAACGGCGTTCCGATGTCCTTGTAGTAGGATGCCAGCGCCATGGTGGCTTTGTTGCGGTCGCCGCTCTTCAGGATGCCGCGCTCCAGAATGAACTGGACGCACACCGGAACGCCCTCCATCTTCGCCAGCACTTCATCCTTCAGGGTTGCCCGCTCCGCCTGAAGCTTCTCGGCTTCCTCCCACGCCCGTGCGTTTTTCATGTACCACTCATATGCCATCTCGTTCAGGTTCAGCTCGATTTGGTCGGGCGGGTACAGGTCTTGGCGCGGCGCGGTGGCGATTCCATTCTGACGGTCGATAATCTTCCGAAGGTCGCCCTTCAATTCGTGGTGGTACAGCTCCACCTTGAAAAGCCCGCTCTTGTGGTGGATGGAGTTGACCATCCGAAGCATGCGCCCGTGTCCATAAATGGAACCTGTGTCCAAAGAGCGAAGCCCAAGCTGACTTTCCAAGTACACGGCAATGAACTTGAAGATGCGGTGCAGATTCTTGTCCGGCTTGATGCCCAGCACAATCGGGTCAACCAAGACATGGAATCCCTTGGAACCGCTGAAGTAGACGCGAATCTCGTCCTCCGAAAGCCCAAAGCGCTCGGTGAAAAAGTGAATCAGCTTCACGGCGTCCGCCCGGCTGGTTTCCAAGTTCTTCAGCCATATAAATTCCTTCAGGTCGGAATTCTCTTCCACAAACTGGTTCAGCCTTTTGCATATGTCGTCCGGGATGGGGATGCCCATTTCATAGTTTTGCAGATAGGCATACAGCTCTCCCGGGAGGTACGGTTGCAACTCCAGCGCTTTTACCAATCCCTCTTCGACAAGACCGTTTACTGGCGGATTCTTGGAAAAGTCCTTGGACAGCAGACGGGAGCTGTCAATGTCGAAGAACAGCGGGGCATACATGATTTCGCCGCCGCCTTCCTGCCGTACCTTGTTACGGTAGCGCTGGACGGTGTTGAACACGTTGTAGTTGTTGTGCTGGTTCTTGAAGTCGTCCAGCTTGTCAATTTCCATGCGTACCCATTTGGTTCGTTGCCCGGTCTGCGGATTGATATGGAAGGCGTCCACATACTTGAACTCTTCCAGCTTCAGCTCGTTCTTCTTGCTTCTGCCCATATTCGGTTTCCCCCTGTAGTGTTACTTCCGTGCTGGCACTAGATTCGCCACCCAACGTCCAAGGGATTCCCGTATGGTCGAATACGGACTTCCGAAGCATAGGCGGTTCCTTACGGAATACGTTCTGCTCATGGCGTTTTCTTGGGAGCTGTCTTGTGCCATTCACGGAGCCACTTCGATTGTAATGTCTTTGATGAAATAGAGGAAGCCCGGTAGCTCCGGGCTTCGGAAGTGTTGCCATCCAGTTCGGTATTCATGTTGTGGGCTGGTTTCCCGGTCTCCAGCCCGTGTACAGCCAGCCCATCCTCTTACGGCTGTACGCCCCTTCGCCCAGCTTGCTTAAAACTGCTTGGCTTCGGACGTTTTGATGTTAAGCGGCTGACCATCCATGCTGAAGGCTTCGAACTCCACCCGGCTGTAGCGGTTCTTGCCGTCCTTGGAGGTTTGGCGGCTGACCGTCATGCGGGTGATAACCTGCCCCACGCCGTAGCCTGCCTGCGCCAGCTTCTTGATGTAGTCGATGAAGTTCATGGCGGAAGTGGTGGACAGCGTTTGGATGTACTCGGTTGGTTCTTCGTCGTCTTCGCCCTGCTCGAACCAGCGGATTTCGAACTTCAGCTTGTAGCGGTCGTCCAGCTTGGTGTCGCTGTTGTGGAAGACTTTGTTCTCGCCGGATTCGTCCACCCATTGGTAGAAGCGCTTGCCGTAGCTCACCACAATGTCGATGTAGTCCACCAGCGTGTTGGACGACTTGTACAGGAATTGCGTACCGTCCACCGTGACGTAGTTTCCGCCTACGCCAAGGTCGTCGATGCCTTCCAGTACGCCAGCGTTCATCTGCGCCAGTTCGTTTGGCTTCACCGGGGTGCCCACAGCGGTGGCTTGGGGTGCTACTGCCGGGACGCTTGCTTGTTGCGGTGCCGCTTGCTCTGCCTTCGGAGCTTGCGGTGCCGCCTGCGGTGCCGCTCCTTGTGCCGGGTTCGCGCCTACAGTTTTCGTTGCTTTCAGTGCCATCTTGCATCAGACTCCTTTACACAGGTTTGTTTTGCTATCCAAACAGGTTGAATATTGGCTACCCAGCCCGTTCAGTCTAGCGTAGGAAGTTCAAAGCATGAGCGGTACCCATTTCATTGGACAGCGTAAAGCGTGAGCTTCCCGGCTTACGTCACTTACCGTACTCTTTTGTCGGCTGTCCCGAACTTCTTACCCGACAGGAGCCACCGTTCCTCCCGGACAAGTCAACGGGGTGGTCGTGGTTGTTCAGGATGCGGACAGGGTTGCTTTGAACTCCTTACGCTAGGCTGAACCTTATGGTTCCAGCCCTTGCTTTGCCAAAAACTCTTGCAGACCGCTTATCGGAAAACGCCGGATGCGGTGTTTCCCATTGGGGTTGATATCCGTAAACGGGATTTGGAATTCGTCCAGTACCCGGTAGAATGTGCTTCTGCTCTTACAAGGGAACCCCTTGCTACTCAGGTAATCCATTGCTTCCTGCATGGTCAACATTCTATCGGACGCTGGCGCTGTTGTGGGTTTCTTCTGCGGTGTAGCCATTCCGTCCAACTCCTTTCGTTGTGCTCCATGCCTTTATGCTACTCATTTTAGACCAAGTTTATACGTGTGTCAACAACTTTGAACAAAATTTTCTTTCCGCGCTCACCACTCCTGCTTCGGATTGACCGTCAGGCGCATTTTCAACTGCTCCACCGTAGTATTGTCATGAATGATGTCCGGCATGACTCGGAAGGGAAGGAACCCCTTCCCTTCCACCACGCGCTTCCGAAGCTCTTCCTTTGCCTGCTCCACCATGTCGTGCCAACTATCGGTCTCCCGGACTTCCACCAGCACTTGGATGGTCATAGCCACCACCGCCCGGTTCCCGGTGGGCTGGGGAGCTACCAGCTCCCCCACACCGATTTCCCCCATGTCCTTACGCATGTTACCCACCGCCTACAGAAGGTCTAACAGCTCTTGCGGGCTGTTGAAGAGCTTTCTCATCATAGCTTCGTCTTCATCCACCACCGCTTTGAACAGCTCCCGCTTCCGCTCCAAGATAAGCGCCTTCCGCTCTTCGTAGGTGCCCCGTGTGCGGAGGTTGATAGCCGTCACCGCGTTTTTCACGCCGTTGCGGTGGCACCGGGAGTAAATCTGCTCCATCTTCTGCGGGTTGAACAGCTCGTCGAAGCACACCACATAGGAGCCAGCCGACAAGTCCAGACCGTAGTTCCCGGCGGTGGTCATGAGTACGCACTGGATGCCTCCGTTTTGGAAGCCGTCTTGAATAGCCTTCGTCTCGGCGGGCTTCATGCCGCCTTTGACGTACCCAATCTGCTCCTTCCGAAGCAGGTTTTCTTGGAGCCATTGGTACAGGATGTCGGTCATTTCCTTGTACTGGCTGAAGAGCACGAACTTGTTGCGCTGTGGGTTGATTTCCGTCAGAACATCCAGCAGGTTGTTGAGCTTACCGGATTCCACAGGCAGGGAATCGTCCTCCACCACCTTCCGAAGCAGGGCAGGAGAGTCACACACCTGCTGACAACGGGTGATTTGTGCCAGCACTTCCATGTAGGAGAAGTCCCCGGTCTTCATGTTCTGAAGGATGCCCGCCTTCACCTGCTCATACAGCTTTGCCTGCGCCGGGGTCATTTCCACCCAGTAGTCTTGGATGGTCAGCGGCGGCAGGTCAGGGAGCGCTTCCGCTTTTGTCTTCCGAAGCATGATGGGTGCAATGCGCTTGTTCAATTCGTCCATCATCTGCGGCTTCGGCGCAATCGGGTTGCCGAAGTAGTCCAGCTCTACATAGCGGTCAAGGAACTTGTAGTAGTTGCCCAACAATCCCGGGCGGCAGAAGTCCACCAGCGTCCACAGCTCTTGAATGTTGTTTTCCAGCGGCGTTCCAGTGCCCAGCACCTTGCGCCCGGCGGACTTCAGCTTCTTAATCAGGTTTTTGGTAGTCTGCGCCTTCGGATTCTTGATACGGTGTGCTTCGTCCAGTATGACCATCCAGCGGTGGTCAATCGGGGGGATGATGTCGTAGTCCCGGAGGAATAGCTCGTAGTTCATAATCATCACCCGGGTGCCAAACATCCATTGCTGGTACTGCACCGCCCGGAGCTTCTGCCCGGTCAGCTTTTCCTTCGTGCCATCGTCCCACTCCACGACTTCCCGCTTGTCGCCATCAATCACGATGTAGTCCAAGTCCGTCCACTTCCGAACCTCTTTTTCCCATGTGGCGTATTTCAGGGGTGACGGGCACACCACCAAGATGTAGTCGATGATGCCTTTCTGAATCCACTCCAGCCCGGTTGCCAAGCTGGTCAGGGACTTCCCAAGCCCCATGTCGAACGCCAGTATGGCACCTTCGCCGTCCTCCAGCGTATCCAAAAACGCCTTCCCTACCGCTTGGTACGGGTACAGGGTGCCCTTCAGCCCTTTTACCTTCCGGCTCACCTTGGATTCATCTATGGTCTTCAGCGCCACCGCTCTTTGTTGCCGCTCTTGCAAGGCTTGGAACGTAGCCACCACTTCCGGGGAAAGCTCCAAGCTGGGGAAGATGCGCTTTGCGTCCGCAACAGACTCAATGGGGAGTTCCCAGCGCTTGTTCTTCTTATCCCACTTGCTCCCGGCGATAGCCTTAATCATGTCCTTGTAACTGTAAGTGTTGCCTGTGAAGTAAACCGTCTTTGCATCTGCCAACTGCAAACTGACTGTGCTTGCTCTCATGGTATCCGCTCCTTTTCGCTACCTGCTTTGTTTTCGGGGTGAACGCTCCCCTTCATTCCCACTATACACAGGCATCTTTTATTTTTCTGAAGGCTGGTCGTACGACTTCACAATCTCCAGCACCTTCAGAAGGTCTTCCGAAGAAAGACGGCTGAAGTCGTAGTCATTCAGGTACCGAATGGCGTTCTTACGTGCCTGCTCGGCTTTGAACGCTTCGTCAACCGGGAGCAGGCATCGGTATGAATAGTCGCCGCGCCCTCTTCCGTTGGAATAAAACAGCGCACCATCTGCCAAGCGGAACATGCCCGTTGGTGTGATTTTGGCGATTTTCGTGACTGTCCACAAGCGTGAAGAACCCCAACTATTGCGGTCATATCGAACTTCGTCGCCTACTTTCAGGCTCCGAAGCCATTCTGCGTATTTTTCCCGTTCTTCCGGGCTACCCAGCGGATGCACTTTCACCAGCTCCTTTCTTCCCGTTTAGTATACCACAACTTCGAACAAACATGAACAAGTGAAGACAAGAAAACGCTGGAACTCAGTCCAGCGTTATCGTTGCCGTTATTTCTACGTACTCCAGCGGTTCGTCGGCACAGCGCCTTGGAGTCTGTCGATGATGGGCTTCCGAAGGTGTTCCATCATCCCAGCCCTTCTTCATCGTCGTGCGCGTACGGAGAGCTGAAGTCCGGCTTTTCCTCCAAAAACTCACAGCGCCACACGTAGGTCTTGCTGATGAAGTCCAATTCGCTACGGGTGCGGTATTCGAAGTCTTCCGTCTCTTCCACTACACTGGCAAGAACGTAGTGGCTAACCGTCTCCTGATACAGGATGCCGATGATGGATGGCGGCATGGAACTACTCTCGGTCTGCTTCTCCAAGTGAAGCTTCACCCACGGTTTTGATGTCTTCTGTGCTTGTTGAGTCATTGGTACCAGCTCCTTTTTCTTTGGTCAGTCTCGGAGAGCGCCCCACCAGCGTGAGCGTCCATTCCAGAAAGTCCGGGTGCCCTTGTTCCAGCCCGTACGTCTCCTGAATTTCCTGCATCACCTTGGTGTACGTCTCACGGTCAACAGTAAGGGTTCTCGGGTTCTCCGGGACGTACCCGAAGAGTCTTGTCATGAACTCATTATACGCCCGGTCTACAGTGCCGTCCATGCTGTTCACTCCTTGTTCCATAAGTTATTTTCCATCCGTGTGTGGTAGTCCCTGTCTGATATTCCGCAACCTGTGCACTTATTGTATCCCGTATAGGAGAACAGCCGGAACTTCTGCCAGTCGCCGCAATAAGGGCACCACAGCGCGTCCTTTGTCGGAGGCTTTGCTCCGGGCGGCTTCTGCTGTATTACGCCCTTCGGAAGAGCGTCCGATTGCAGGATGGTCACGAAGTCATTGTAGGGTGCATCTTCGTTCAGCTTTTTCCAAAGTTCCATCCGGGCGGTCAGGGACAGCTTCAGCATCTCCAGCCGGGTCAGTTGTCCGTCCTTTTCGGTGAAGGGGTCGGTGAACTTCTTTGGCGGTCTCGTAGGAGGGAGTCCAAGTCCACCGCTATCGGCTGGCTGTTGGTCGGGAACAGCAAGCTTCGGAGCTTCCTTGCCCGTTCCGCTCGTTCGCGGTACGCTTGGCTGTTTTGGCGTCTTGTTCTTCGGCGCTTCCGTCTTGTCACGGGTATCTTCCTCCTTATTCGGCTTCGGAAGCTCCACCTTCAGCGGCGCGGGCGGCTTGGGTGGTGCAGGTGCCTTCGTAGGCGGAGCTGGCGGATTCGCCTTCGCCGTGGGCGGTGCAGGTGCCTTCATAGGTGGCGTAGGCGGCTTCGGTGGGAGCTTCGGCGGCACCACAGCTTTCGGCGGTGTAAATGGCTTGACTGGTGCATTACCAGCGCTTGCTGGTGAAGTCGCTGGTGTTTTCCTCTTCAGAACGGTCATGACAGGTTCCTCCTTGCACAGATTGGTAATTCGACAGGGTGGCATGCGTGTTGAATGAATCTTGGATATGGATGTGCGTCTCTTCGTGATGGTGGTAGTGAATGGGTGTCTTCCTGCCCGGGTTCGGAAGCACCCAAGACAGGAAGACAATGCCCAGCAAAATAAGCGCCAGCGCCATCATGACGCAAATACCACACGCCTGAATTCGTCAATCGCTTCCCTCGCCATCTTCCGCTGGTTCCGGGTGCTGGGCGTGTGCTCATACTGGCTTCCGGCATGGATATCCTTCACCACGTCCTGCTTGGTATCCCACAGGAGGATGTCCGTTCCCCGGTAGCTAAAGATGAATGTGTTGGGGTCTTCCGGTGCAAGACGTACCTTGTGGTTCCCTCTTTCGCACATGCCGAACCGTATGGCTTCCACCATCATCCGTGACCGGGACTTCCGAAGCGGAAGGAACGGGAGAAGTGCCGGGAACCGCTTCAGGTACTCCACCGTTGTCTTGCGCTCCGTACCTGCAAACATCCTCTCGGCAAGCTCCCGATGCGGGTCATTGTAGCTTGACCCATAGGTTTCCGCGAACTTCAGGGCTTTGTACAGGCGGCGCTGTTCCGGGTTCAGACTGTCCCGAAACACCTTTTCCTTCTCCATTGCCTGTTGCAAAGCCGGGTTCATTTCCGGCTCTTCCTCTTCGTTCAGGGACGCCAACACCTTCAGTTCCACTTGGGAGTAGTCAAACAATTCCATCCTTATCCAGCTCCTTTCATCGGTTGTAGGAAAGGGCTTCCTCTTCGGAAGCCCATCCTCATCTTACCCTTCGTTCGGCATCACGAACGTCCCGGCGTTGAAGTCAATTTTGTACTTTTTGATTCGTGCGGATACCGTGGACTGTGCCACTCCAAGGCGCTCCGCCACTTTCCTAACCGTTCCCAACTCCCGGTACAGGTCGATGATGTCCTGCGGGTTCTCTACAGAATATGCGCGGGGCACATCCGGGATGCTCACAACAGGGTTGGCTTCCATAGGTTCGTTATTTTCCATAGGTTCTTTCTCCTTCGGTTCATCCGCCGCTACCACCGGGAACGGCACCACTTTTCCCTTGGTCTTGGCTGGTTTGGCGGTCTTTTTCTTGTCTTCTGCTTCCGTGCCCTTTTTGTCGGTGGTCTTCTTGGAATCGGGTTTCTTCCTAGCTGGCTTTTCAACAGGCGCTTCCTCCACTTCCTCCACATGCCCAGCGTCCGGGTTGACTTCGGAAGTGTTGTAGGCTACCCAGTAGCGATAGCCCCACTGGTAAGCGTTGTGTCCTTTTTGGTAAATACCTTCCTCCAGCTCCGTGACCGGGTGCTCGTTGCGCTCCGAGTCTCTCAGGTCTTCGATGAAGGCGTCTTTCTTCTGCTTGGTCTCGAAGCGCTCGAAGTAGCGGTACTTTTGCTTCATCAGGTCATGCACAGCATCCGTGTTTGGCTTCTCAACGTGAGACATGCTGACTTCGATAACCTTGCCGCCCTTCTGAATCTCCACAAAGGGACGCCCGCATACCATGCACTGGGCATGAATCACACGGGTTGACCATATGGTGACCGGGTACCCGTTAGACGCAACACACCCGCATGTGAATTTGCGGTTGTAGGACTTCGGCTCCGGCATCTTGGCAGGGTTGCCGTAGCATTTCGCCCCGATAGCCGGGATGCCCACCACCGCCGCCATTTCTTTGAAGTCCTTGTTGTGCCATTCCTTCGGGCGCTTCTTCTGCTTGGCTTCCGCATAGGTGATGTTGCCAGTCTCGTCACGCCGCGCCATCCGGATGGTCTTCAGCTCTTCGGAACCCTTCGGAGCGTACAGAATTTCGTCCTGCCACTGGTGAATCATTTCATGCTTCAGCGTCTCCAGAATCCGTTCCTCGGTGTTCAGGGCAATGAAGTTGCGGTTAAAGCGAATGTGGTTCTTGACCGGGATGTTGTTCTCGCCGTAGGTGTAGTTGCCCAGCGTCCGGTTATCCAAGCGCTCAATCGTGATGAGCGGGATGGACAGCTCCCCATTGAAGAATTCCTTGTTGAACTCATCGTGCTTCCGATACAGCAAGGCAATCATGTCGTTTTGCGTGGTCAGGAGCGCCTTCAGCGCCTTTTTCACTTCCTCCTGCGACACTTCGATGATTTCCTGCTCAGAATGGTCGTCTTCGGCGTCCGGCTCTTCCTCTTCATCATCATCTTCGGAAGCATCTTTCTGTGCTTCAGGCGTTTCAGGCGTTTCAGGCGTTTCAGGCGTTTCAGATTCCGGCTGTTCCGGCACTTCTGGCGCTTCTTCTGTAGCGTCAAACAGCCCATTGTCCGACAGCCCGTTTACGAAGCAGGCAATGATGTACGCCTTCAGGCTCATGCCTGCGTTCTTCGCCTCCTGCTCCGTGTCCGCTCCTACCATGCCCGGAAGGTACATCTCGACGTACTCCCGTGCCGCCTGCATATTTTCCTCCGGGATGGTGTACCCTTCCTGCTGGATACCCTCCAGCACGTCTTCTACCGTCAGTGTCACCGTGCTTTTCTTTCTTGCCAGCTTTGCCATTGATACCAGCTCCTTCATCAAGTTTTGTTTGTGGTGGACTTCTCCACCTGTGACGGGCTTGCACTCTTACTATACATCGGCATCTTGCAGAATTCTAAAGCTCGGAATCATTTTCCATGTTTACCAGCTCCTTTGGTGGGGTCTTCACCCCTATAGTATACAACGGTGGACAAGCATATTCATCTGCGAACATTTGCCGACAAGTTCCGGGAAATAATCAGATTATTTCCAGAATCGAGCATCACCGCCTTTCCCGGGGATTTGCTTCATGAAAAAACCCCAATTACGTAGCAGTTGGTACGGAATACGGGGTGTCACACAAAAGAAAAAGGGGGTGGGGGTCTGAAAATTTATTTTTGCCCTTCCCGATTTTTTATAAATTTTTTCAGCGAAGAAAAAATTTCAACGTGTGACATCGACTATTCCGTACGAACTGAAACGGAATTCGCATTTTCTCATACAATTTAGGTTTTGGGTTTGGTAAGCTATCTGAAAATTCAGATAGCTTACCTTTTCTTGCCTTTCGGGCTGGAAACTTTGCTGTGGTTGGGAGTCTCCAGCACTTCCTCCACTTGCGACTTCGGAACCCATGCTTCGAACTTCTGATTGTGTAGCTTCCGAATGAACTGCTCTCGGATTTTCTGGCGTTCGGCTTTGGAGGCGCGAAGAACACCCTCCGGGTCGTAGGGGATGCCCGCTTTCTCCGCGCACGTCTCGCCCATGCCCGTGATTTGGGAAGCAGGTTCGGTCAGCTCTTTGCCACAGCGCACACACCAGCACATGTTCACCAGCATGTCAGCGTGACCGTGGATGAGGTACGCTTTCGCCGTCTCTGCTATCACCTTCCCGGTGATGATGCGGCTGTCCAGCCCGTGGGTCTTCATGAACCATTGCCGGATTTTCAGTGTGATGGTGCGGGCTTCCTGTGGGTTCGCCTGCGCCTTCGGTTTGTCGTTGGCGGTGAACTTCCGAAGCGCGTTGACCATGTTCTCGGTCAGTGTTTGCCCCTGCATCAGCCGGGTGCCCATGTTGTGGATGAACTCGTAAGCCCCTTGGCTCATGCGTACTGTACCTTTCGGATAGCCGTCCATGACTTTCTCGATGTAGAGCATGAACTCTTTCCGCTGTGCTTCGATGAGCGCCTTGTGCGCGTCCTCTTCCTTCCGTGCTTTCGCTTGCTTGGCTTCCGCTTCCTTTGCCTTCCGCTCTTCGTGTGCCTTCACCATGTCTTGGTAGTTGCGATTTGCTTTCAGTGCCATTTCAACCAGCTCCTTTGGATTTGTTTTGGGAGCTGTGGGTTCCGCTCCCTCCTTCATTTTCACTATACACAGGCTTTCCGTAAAATTCTAACCAACTTCCGAAGCAAATATGCAGGCATAAGAAAACCCCGTGGACAGGGGAGCACACGGGGTTTTGTCGGGATAGCTTGTGAATAGCTTGTGAATAGCTTGTGAATAGCTTGTCAGGTGGTGCGGCTGGCAGATTACCGTACGGCTTCTTTGAAGCTCTTGCCGGGTTTGAACTTCGGAACCTTCCGGGCTTCGATGAGAACTTCTTCGCCCGTTTGTGGGTTGCGTCCCTTGCGCTGTCCGCGCTCGGAGGTTCCGAAAGAGCCGAAGCCCAGCAGTTCCACTTTTTCACCACTGGCAACGGTGTCGATGATGATGCCGCTGGTCTGTTGGCTTCCGAAGATAGCGCTTACCGCTTTCTCGGAATCCTTCTTGGTCAGACCGGATACTTCTGCCACTTTCGCAATGAGTTCCGCTTTGTTCATCTTAGCACTCTCCTTCAAAATGGTATGATTTGCTATGCTTCTGGACAAACAATAACAAATGTGTACAAGCTTGTCAACAAGAAAAAAGAAGCTCATGGCATAACAGCCAAGGCTTCCGTGCAGGATGTTAAATGATGTTGTTTTCTTTGGACTTGTAGATGGTGTAGCCGAACAATACGAAGGTCACCACGTCCACGGCGGTTTCGAATGTGCTCTGCTGAATTCCGTACCCTTTGGCTTCAAGGCACTGATACAGCAGGGATGCTCCGAACAAAAGGACGTGAGGCTGTTTGGCGCGTTGGTAAATCTCCACCAGCTTTTCCCGTACTTTTTCCATGTCATTTCACCACCTTCAAAATGTTCTCGAAGAGCGCCTGCACATACTCAGGCTTCGGAACCACTTTACCATCCATCACGTCTTCCCAGTACTTCGGGCTGTTGATGATACCTTTCGCGGCAATTGCTTCCGAAAGCGCCTTTGTATGGTCGTAAGCTGGCTGTGCAGGCTTCGGAACCGGGGTGGATTCCGGCACGTACGGAACACCGAAGCCTCTACAGATGCCTTTCGCAATCTCTTGGGCACATTCCTTGCGGTATTCTTCCTTCAGCAGGTACGGCGCGTCATGGCGGGAATCCATGAAGCCACACTCCACCAAAACAGCGGGCATCTTCGTATTCTTCAGAACATACAGCCATGTACCGTCCTTCACGCCCCGGTCAGCCATCTTGGTTCCCTTCATCAGCTCTTCGTGAATCAGCTTGCCAATCCGCAGGCTGTCCCCGCTTGTCCATGCGAAGGTTTCAATACCACCGTGGTCGCCCCAAACGCCTTTCGCGGCGTTGGCGTGGACGGACACATACAGGTGTGCTCCGGCTTCGTTTGCCCGCTTGCATCGAGTGGACAGCGGCACGTCCGTGTCTTCAGGAGCCACCAGCACGACTTTGAAGCCACAGCGCTCCAACTCCACCTTCAGATAACCCACCACAGCCCGGTTGAACTCGTTTTCCTTCATCACTTTCCCATCCGGGAAGGCTGGGGTGCGTTTTCCCGGTGTTTCCATCCCGTGACCATCATCCAGCGCAATGATGTACACGCTCATTCACTCCTTTCCAGTAGGCGCTTTACATCACGAACCCGGTCATTGGTGTCCTTTAGCAAGACGCTGTTCTCCTTCATAATCCCAAGAGCCTCCCGCTGGAACTCCAGCTCCCGCTCGTAGGATTTTTCGAAGACCGCTGAAAGTTTCTCGTAAGCTTGGGTGTTCCGCTCCAGTGCTTGGGCGCTGGTCAGTTGCGCTTCGGTGCTTTTGCTCCATTGCCCCATGACCAGCTTGAACATGAAGAAGAACACCACAAGTGCCACGACACCTATCCCTAGTTCACCAAGCTTTGCCCAATCCACTTCAATAGGCATAGTCGCTTCCCCCTGTCTTGGTAAACTATACCCAGCTCTCAGTCGTCCTCTTCGGAAGCCTGTCCCGTCATTCAACTCTATTTATAACATGGATTGTCAGGTATTAGTAGCGGTTGCGTGTAGACTTCGGAAGCGATTTCCAGTGGGTAAACTTCCAGTAGTTCCGCTGGCGTTACATTTCCGACAGGAGGGCAATTTTCGGTCTTCCGTGGCACTCCGACTTGATAAAACACCCGGTCAATCAGCTCGGAGCACACCAGCTTGTTTGCTTGGTTAAACAGCGGCGCGTTCCACTTGAACAGAAGGCGGAAGATGAAGCCAATAATCTGGAGGTAGTCATACCCCATCCCTTCGTAACGCTTGGCGTACCACTGAATTGCCTCCTTCTGAATGTCGGTCAGCTTCGGAAGTCGATAGATGGTATGGTGCTCCCGGTCAGGTCTGAATTTTCGAATCCGGGTTTTGATAAAGCGGTCGGCTTCGATGATTTTCCCGTCTCCCACGTATAGCCCAACGTGTGTGAATTCGGATTTGGTGAGCGTTTGGATGAGCCAAGAAATGGGAGACGTGCTTCCCCGAACAGTTCCTCGAAAGAATATCACGTCTCCGATTTGCATTTTCATTACAGTACGCCTTCTTCCTCCAGCTTCTTGCTGAGATACTGTCTTTGAATCGCTCGAATCTCTTTCTTGGAGCTGATGGCGACTGGAATTTTGTAGTTCTCGTACGGGCTTTGCAGGTTGGTAAAGTCCACCGAAGAATGTTGCAGAATGGCCTTCAGTTCGTCGATACGAGTTTTTAACTCAGCCGTAAGTACTGTTTGATCGACGATTTCGGAAAGCCCGACAACGACGGTTCCGATGAGGTCTACTTGGTGTTCCAGATACCCGAGAAGGACGGGAACCTTCCCAATTCTGTCCTCGATTTTTCGCTGTACAACGTCTTGCAGGTCTGCCATGGTTCTTCTCCCCTTTCTTATATCAAGAGTCCGAAGGCGTGAATTTCACGCTTGCGGTCAACGGTGTTGGTGAAGCGTACATATACTTCCGAAGCAGGTGCAGGGAAGTTCGCCACGCCCTTCTCCACAGGGAAGAAGTTGGTCGCGGACGTTCCGATTTCGACTAGAACGTCTTCGGAAGCCTCCACATATACTTCCACCCGGTCAACGGATTCGCCAAGGTTGATCTTCTTGGTGCGAACGGTTCCGAATTCATTCAAGACGATGAATCCTCTGCCCATATTGGCGTTGTGCGAGTCCAGCGTAATGGAGAACTCGGAAGCGTCCAATCCTTCGCTGTAGTAAGCCAGGTGCGTCAGCTCGTTGGCTTCCAAGGAGCGCTTCTTTGCCTCCACTACCTCTTCGTACGTGAATACGAATGGGTTTTCTTCGAAGGTGTACGCCTTCGTAACGGTGGCATCTATCAGTGCCGGGTACAGCTCCACTACGTTACCGTCACCCATGTCTCGCGTGGAATACGTCACTTCCTCATAGGATAGCAGGTTTCCGTCCTCGTCCACTTCCACATTGTCGATATACAGCGGCTTCCCGTTTTCGTTGCGCTTCTGTACCTTCATACCAGGAACAACGGTTTCGATGGTTTTCGCCAACTGGATAGGGTAGGGAAGGTTGATTACCCCTTCAAAGGGGAGGGGTTGGCGGTCAACCCCTGTAATGCGTCCGCTTTCCAGGTCAAACACTACATGTTTCATCATAAGCCCTCCTTCGGATGGGATGGTGATAGGATGCTATTGCTTCTTCAGCGCCCGCATGAGCTTCGTAAGGCGGTCGCCCAGGTCATGCGTTACGCTGAATCTCGCGTCCTTTGGTACTACCGTCTGCTTCATGGTCTGCTCTACACTGGTGTCCACGTAGGTTTCACCTAAGCTGTTGTATACCTCATCAATCGCTTGCTGAATCTCGTTCCAGTGGGCGGCCTTCACAGGTGTGACACCTCGGATGATGGTTGGGTCAGTCCAGGAGTACGCAGAGAACCCATTCGTCTGCCGGAACTCGTTCACTTTCTGCCGGATGAAGTCGATGTTGTCCTTGGCGAGTGCGTTACTACTAGGGAGAGCAATCGACGGGTCAATCGGGGTGAAAGTATTTCCCCATTTTACTCCTCCGTACATGGTTCCATAAACGCCGCTTACACGTGTTTTTAACGCCCCGGTAGGCTCGTTGAAGATGAGTTCATCCTGATACCCTTGCTCGTTTGTTGGGTACGTGACGTTTTTACCCGCTTGCAACTCTGCGGCGGTACGAGCGTCATTCCAGAATCTCGGAAGTGCGATACTACCTTGGAAATACAGGCTTGGAGTCTCTCCATAACTTGTTCCTAATCGAGTGGTGGTATAGGCGGTAATGCTCGGATTGTTAGCAATCGTTCGAGAATTATCTAACACTCCGTCAATATAGAGTTTAAGAGCGGTTCCTTCCCGAACTAAAGCTAGATGATGCCATTTACCGTCCCTAACATCGTTCCTAACACTCATCACGCTACCCGTATCTCCTTGAATTTGCGCTTCTATTTTGTTGTCAGAACGGAGGATGATGTAGATTCCGTACACGTTTGGTGACGGCGTTGGGTCAAACAGAGCGTACAAATATTGCGGCGAGCCAGTAACGGAAGTCTTAAACATTAACTCAATCGTGAAGTCTCCATTCCCTCCCGGTATAATCCGGCTCGGAATCTCCACATAGTCGTCCACTCCGTCGAACGACAAAGCGTTCGGAAGCTTGTACCCGGCTGGCGGCTCTGGTGTGTTAAACGTCCTTGTTACCCGTGATGAAATCCCGCCTTGGTTATCTTCCGCCCATACAGCAAGAGTATGTGCTCCGCTGGAGAGTCGCCCGGAAACAATAGAGGTTCCGTCCTTCAAAAATCCGCCTGCATAAGTCAAGGACTTCGTAAACGGAATCGGCGTAGTGCCATCCGAAGTACCAGAGCCAACGACGAACTCTTGTCCGCTGTCCACTTTCATCTTGATGGTAACGGTATTCCCGTTATCCGCATCACTGGCGGCTCCGATAACGTCAAGTGCAGAGCCTTCCGATAATGTTTGATTATCAGCAGGGGACGTTAGGGTGAGTGTTGGTGGATTGTTGGAATACGGCTCCAGATAAATCGCCTGTGAATAGGCGATCGTTTGGCTACCGTCTGCTGTACTCATTTGAATGTCAGAACCAGACAGAGTACGGTTTTTGTGTAGATACCTGTATGCAACCTCCATGCCGCCCATATTGGTACTTTCATCCATTAGTTCCCCGAAACTCAGTGGTGTATTGATTCGTGACCCGCCCAATGTATTGTTATTCACTACCAACAACAATACATTGTCAGCAGGGGCTGTAATTGTTGACCCTGCATTAATCGGGTACCACGATGATTTAGTTGCGGCGGAATTCGCCATATAAGCCGAAACGGATAGCGCTTTTACGTTTCTGAATACAAACATTTTACCTGCTACGGGCGAAGCGCTTGCGATAGCAAATACGGGGTTTGTTTCACTTGCCTCCGCGTACTTGTAATAAAGCGCGGTACGGAATGTGCCGCCGTTATACGCGCTATTATTCACTAGAACCGACCAACCAGCTGGGGGCGTAATGCCCGCTGTACTGCCAACAACAAGTTCGACTAGCATTAGGTCGCCCTTGACAATACCGCCGGGACGCACTACGGTCAAACTATTAACCCCAGACCCGTTTGCTGTTGACCCTGCCCCCACATACTCCACACACTTTT